>CEUY01488331.1_pt1 | contig 30142 bp, 25 predicted proteins | sample 361481 | NCBI WGS metagenome assembly CEUY01 (sample SAMEA2622737, study PRJEB7988) | marine metagenome | isolation source: saline water (ENVO:00002010), including | reverse complement strand
ATAGCTATTAGTCCTCCTGTCATCATACTCATTGTTAATAAACCACCAGAACCTATCACCGAAGCACCGCCAACTGTCACCAATGACGCAGATAACCCTCCTAGCATCAACGAACCCTCTTTAATTCTACCAAAATTAGATATCGCTTTTTCATAAGATTTATTTTGAGATTCTTCAAATTCTTTATATTCCCTACTAAGATTAGTTCCTTGAAATATTCTTCCATTTTCTGTGTAAGAAGGGGAAGGAACTGGCATTATATCTAACTTTTTACTTTCTATTATACCTTCTATAGTTTTGTTCATAATATGTCCTTATACTTTATTATTATTTACTATTGTTTATTGTATCACATTTATTGCATAAAAAAAGCTCCTCGTTTTTTTATTCATTCTACTTTATATTTTTTCTTTTATTTATTGACATCGATTTAATTCTTCTTTATATTAAAGTCAAATATAAAAGGTGGTAAAATAATGAATGTTATTGAAAAAGTAAAAAAAATAAAAAGAAAAAAAAAGATTTTATTAAAATACGAAGATAAAGGTGCTAGTTATTATTCAAAAAACACGAGTAGTTTTAGTGTTCGAACTGTTTCTGATAATATAATTTCTACTTTTTTATGTTCTATTCCTTTGTATCTTATTTTGATTTTTTCACTACCCTCTGTTTTTTATAATGATATATTAATTTATCTCCCCTTTTTTGTTTTCATTGTTTGGGGAATATCTTTTTTTAACTATAAGAAATATTTACGAATTAAAAAAAAGACAGAAAATTTTAATTTAAAAATAAAAAGAAAATTATCTAAAATAGAAAACGAATTAGATTTAGTTTATAAAAATACTACTAAGAGAGATCTTATTGAAATAAAAAGTTTTATTGAAACAAATGCGACAGTTGAAGATGTTGAAATCTCTAAAAAAATAATTTCTTCTTATAAGGATTCGATTGAAAATTCTAAAGAATACATTAAAAATGAAATCGAAGATTTAATTGAAGAAGACCATTTATTAATTAATTCATAAATAAAAAAAGAGATCTTATGGAGTATATAGTAAAAAATGTGTATATTCCGAGTGGCTGAATGAATCAAATCCTCACTTACGGGCTTTTTTATTGCTTGAAAATACATACACACTTTCTTTTAAATATAAATTATTTTAAATTAATTGGGGTATTATAATGTTTGTTTTTTTTGTCTTTTTTTCTTGATTAAGAGATAAAAATGTTATATTCTCAGGGTTCTAATTTTGATTATAACAAGGTCGTGTATGAATACTCTGGATAAGATTAAGAACATTAATGTTGAAATATTTAAACTTGAAGAAAAAAAATTTGAAATAGATAATGTTAGTTCACCTTTTTTTGTCAATTTTAAATATTATGTTTTTTTTACACTTATATTTTTTTGCTATTATTATTATTCTTTACCTTCTATTTTCGGATTAGATACAGATAACACAGTTTTGTATCTTCATACCCTCTTTATTTGTGCGATTTGTTACATGGTTATTGGAGGTGCTTTTATTTTTAGTTCAATTGGTCACAAAGTGCAAACTTTTATGAGAAATAAAATTGGAAAAGACGGAGAATCTTTTTTTCTCTCTATCATTATTGTTTTATGTCCTATTTTTAATTCTATTCTTATTTTCTGTTTTATTAAAGATTTTATATATAGGGAAGAAAGAAAATATATAAAGGATGAGGAATTAATAAAAAAAGAAAGTGATCATTTAAAAAAAGAATTATGCAGATTAAAAAAAGAGAAAAAAAAGTTAGAAAGAAAAGTTATTGAAGACTCATTGTTGTTATCCAAAGTTCTTAAACTTAATAGCAAAAACAAAATCAGAGTTGATATTGAAAACAAAATAAAAAAAATATATGAAAAAGAAAATATTATAGAAAGACATATTAAAGAGTGCAAATTAAATAATTTAGAAATGGAAAATATATAAGGAAAAATTAATAATAATCTCTGCACTTCTAATTATAACCCCTTTTATTCAAGCAGAAGAAACCAAACTTAATCTTGTTAAAGATCGAATTGAAATAGCGACAAGAAATAACTAAAAGTACATTCAATAAAAATATAGATAAATTAATGACCAAAAGTTCAAAATTATCATTTGATGGAAATTTAGTTGCTTTTAATAATAAGTATTATTTATATGAAAAAAATTACTTTTTTGATTATAAATTAAAACAAATAACTTTATTAAGATTGATAACCTTTCATGTTATTCTTTTAATCTTTATTTTGATAATAAAAATAGCATTACTTTGCATTTTAAAGATAAAGAAAAAGGTGAAAAAGAAATATTAAAATTAAAAAAATATTTAAATAAGTAAACTAAAAATGATATCTATGTGTTATAGTATTTATGACATAAAATAAAAGGAGTAAAAAAAATGAGAAAAATGTTGTTGCCCTTAGTAATAATCGCTTTTGGTGTTCAAGCAGAAATGACACCTGCTGTAACAGAGCCTTATGACGTCATTAAAGTTACGACAGAAGTCGAAGGAATGATTTCTGAATATAATAGAGATATCGGAGAGCAGACTTATGACGATAATATATTAATTAAAATCAATGACGAAAGAATAAAAATACAAAAAGAATTTGCAAAAGAAGAATTTGAACAAGCCATTGTGGAAAAAGAATATTATACCAAAAAATTAAAAAGATTAGAAAATTTATTAAAAAGAAACAATCTATCAGAATCAGAATATGACGATGTTCTTTTTCAATTAAACACTGCTTCCAATAAGATTAATCAAAAATCTTTAACCTTAAAAGAAAGAGAAAAAGATTTAAAAGATACTAGGATATATGGAAAAGATGGCTATATCGTATCGAAAAGAAATATTGAAGTTGGTCAATACGTTACTTCTGGAACAGAATTGTATGAACTTATCGACATAAGAAAATTAAAAGTATCTATTCTTGCCTCTGAAAAAATTGCTCCTTATTTTTATGTTGGGCAAGAAGTGTCCGTTTTAATCGATGGTAAAAAACATATTGGTCGTGTTAAATATAAAGGTATATCAATGGCTGAAAATACTTATGCTTATCCTGTTGTTGTTGTTATAGAAAATAAAGATAATTCTATACCTGTATCTAAAACTGTTTTTGTTGATTATGGAGAATTTTGATAATGGGAGTATTACGTTTTTTTGCAAGTAAAAGTTTTTTTGCAGGTATGTTTTCATTTTTAGTTATAATAATTGGCGGTTTTATTCTTTCAGGAATGAAGTTACAAGAGTTTCCAGATATGGAATTACCAATGACTTTTGTAACTACTAGTGTTTCTAGCGCAGCAGCAAGTGATATAGAGAATGGTGTTACTAACAGAATAGAAGATGAATTAAAATCAGTTGGTGGAATTAAATATACAACTTCTGAATCTAAGGAAGGTCGATCTTTTATAAGAATAAGAATTGACGATTCTGAGGATTTAGATAAAGTAAATGACGATATTCAATCTGCGGTTGATCGTTCTGGTGATATCTTGGACGGTGAAATACCCACTGTTGAGCCATTCACTACTGGACGATTTGCTGTAATGAGCTTTGGTGTTTATTCAACAGAAGCTACTGAGGAAGAAATACAAACTTATTCACGAGAGCTTGAAAAGAAATTAATTAAATTATCTACCATATCAAGTGTAGACGTTAACGGCTTAAGAGAAAGAGAATTTCTAGTAGAGTTAAATCCAGATAAGATTCGAGCATATAAATTAGATTTCAATTTGATCTCAGATAAAATCAATAAAAGAAACATAGAAAGTTCTGGTGGTTTATTAAATTCTAATGGATTAGAAAAACGTATTCTTACATATTCAAAAATATCAAACATTGAAGATTTAAAAAACACAATCGTTGCCATTACAGATCTTGGTATAAATATAAGACTAAAAGATATTGCAAAAGTTACGGATACTTTTGAAAAGAAAGAATCTTCCACTTATATAGGAGAACACTTAGGTATTTCTTTTGATATCAACAAAGCTTCCTCTGCTGACATCAGAGATACTATTTCTGAGGTTAAAGAACTTTTGAACACTGAAAAAGAGTTATTTAACGATAAATTTAAATATGATATTGGAATGGATTTGTCCGTTGATATGGCGGAAAGATTTAATATGGTTATCAGCAATGGTTTAATGGGATTATTCTTGGTTGTATGTATATTATCATTATCATTAAGAAAATCTATATCATTCTGGGTTTCTGTTTCTATTCCTTTCTGTGTATTGGGTGTTGTTGCTTTACTTCCTTTTTTTGGAATCTCTTTGGATACAATTACATTAGCTGCTTTACTTCTTGTCATTGGTATTATCGTTGATGACTCTGTTGTTGTTGCCGAATCAATCTCTCAACAAAGATTGAAAGGATTACCACCATTAGAAGCTAGTGTTAAAGGTGTAAAAGAAGTTTTTAAACCATTAGTTGCTTCATTAACAACAACTTGTTTAGTATTTATTCCTATGTTGTTTTTAACTGGTGGATTAGGCATGTTTGTCTTTGTTATTCCTGTTGTTGTTATTCTATCCTTACTGTTATCAATGGTTGATTGTTTTATATTACTTCCTGCACATATTAAAAAAATTAAAGCGAAAAAAGAAGTTGATAACTTTAAAAAGATAAAAGAAATTTATGTCAAATTGTTAAAATTCGTTCTTAATAATAAAATAAAAGCAATTTTTGCCTCTATTATAGTTACAGTTGGAGCATTATTTACTTTAACATTATTAAAAGTTGATTTCTTTCCTACTGATGATGCCAAATATTTAAAAATAAGAGTTATCGCACCAACAGGAACTACGATTGATAAAGTTGAAGACTTTAATTTAAGTATTATCAAAAGAGTCAAAGAAGAAACAGGTGAAGATCTTAAATCTATAATTCTCAATAATGGAACACCAAGATCAAGTGGAATGGTTGAGCTTGTTAATGTTTCCGAGCGTGAAGTAAGTGCGGAAGAATATGCCAAGAAATATCGTGGATTATCTAAAAATGGTTTTAAGGTTGTTATTAGAGTTGACGGTGGAGCAGGTCCACCTAAAGGTGAGGCAGTAGATATAAGAATAATTTCAGGAAATGATAAAAAAAGAGAAGAAGCGATAAAAAATGTTGTTGATTTCTTAAATTCTAAAGATTTCATAACTGAAATTGAAACTACTGATGATGTTAAAGATAACCAAATAAGAGTTATTCCAGATTATGAGTGGATTGAAAAATATAACTATTCTGTTCAGGAACTTTCTACACTCTTAAGATATTCCTTTGATGGTAAAATCAGCACAAGTGTTTGGTTAGGTGATGATGAAGTTGATATTAGATTACAACTTGATAAAGATTCTAAAAAAATCGAAAATTTAATAAACACTAAAATCAAAATGCCTAACGGAGAATGGATTCCAGTTGGACAATTAATTAGTTTCAAAGAAATCACTGTTACTAGTGAACTCAAACATTGGAATGGTGAAAGATATACAGGCGTCACTGCTGATATTATAGACTCGAATATTTCTTCTATTGAAGTATCGAAATTACTAAAAGATAATTTTAAAGATGATTTATATGTCAAATATGAAATCGGTGGACAAGCAGAAGATACTGCTGAAACTATGGGGGAACTTATTAATGCTTTTGGTATTTCTATTATCGGTATGTATTTTATTTTGGCAATTCTTCTCAATTCATTGCTTCAGCCAATATTAATACTTGCTATTTTACCCTATGCCTTTGCTGGTTCTATTAGTGCTGTGTTTTTACATGGTGTAGACCTTTCATTTTTCGGTTTGATTGGTTTACTTGGTATGTTTGGTGTTGTTGTTAATAACTCATTAGTCTTAATAAATAAAGCAAATGAATTGAAGCAAGAAGGTTACGATAAATACAATGCAATTGTTTTAGCCGCAGAAAATAGATTAAGACCTATTATATTAACAAGTTTAACGACTATATTTTGTTTGTTGCCTCTTGTTTATGGTGTCGGTGGAAAAGACGCATTTATGAGTCCAATGGCTATGACTCTTGGTTATGGATTATTGTTAACAATACCTATTGTTTTATTTATTATTCCTTGCTATTATTTATTAGTAACAAAAGAAAGCAAGAAAAAGAGCGTCTAAACGCTCTTTTTTATTGACTAAAACAAGTTGTTTTAGTATTATAATCTTTTAATTAGAGGTCTTTTATTGTATGTTTTGTGTTACACTTAATGATGGTGCAAATAAAAAAAATAAAATTAAAACAGAATGTTTTAATAAATGTGATTACTATATTTTAGTGGAGTCAGATTCATATGTTGCTAATCTTACTGTTAGAGATTTACCTATTAATCCTCCTACTGGATTTTCTTTTCTACTTGATGAAAAAGGCGATAACACAGAAGATATTATTGAAAAAATAAAAAAAGAAAAAGAAAAAGAAAGAGAAGAAGAAAGTAAAAAGCGCAATAAACGTTTTCGATTAAATATAAATATTACACTTAGAAATTTTGAGGGTTTTAAAAAATCTTTATTTTTTGATTTAATTAAAAAAGACGAAAAGAATAAATCAATTCATATTAATAACTTTGAAAAGGTATATAAAAATAGAAGTCACTACAACGATAAGTTTTCTTTAGACCTTTCTGGTTCTTTTATTCATTATTCACATATATCCGCATTAGTTCTTGCTACTAAGGTTTTTAAAAATATTCAGATTCATGATGAAGATGGCTATGAGTTTTTTCTATTTTTTGAAAATTTAGCAAATAAGAATTTTGATTTCTATTTTTACGAATTAAATATTGAAAATATAGAAAAATATTTAAATAACTATGATAAGTCATTGTGTGAAAAGTATATTTTATTTTATAAGGTGTAATGATTGTGAAGAGTTTTTCGGAAATAGAAAAAATAATAAAACTTGAAAAAGAAAATGAGTTAAACATAGAAGAGTTTAAAAGAGAAGAAAGAATAAAAATAGCTTACCATTATTTTTATATTTTCAGTGTTGTAAGTTCTTTGTTCTTTTTTTTAAATATATTATTAAATTATTATTTTAACTTATCAAATGAAACATTTTTTATTTTACATTTTTTTTCTCCTATTCTTTTTATTATACTCTTTGAACTAAAATTAAAAAAAAGAAAGAACACTTATATTTCTTGGAAAAGAGCACTTAAAAAAGAAGGTGGTTATTTTGTTCAATATTTCATGGCTGCATTTATTCCATTTTTTTCAGTTTTCATTTCTATTGTTGTTAAACAACAATATGGAAAGAAATTAAATAAGAAAGAATTGAAAAAGATATTATCAACTAAAAACAATAAATATAGAAATGATAAAATTATTTTGATTGAAAATATAATTAAAGACAGAAATGCTCTTTTGTTCATTGATGAACACAAATCTAATTATCCTTATCTTATTAAAGAAATAGAGTCTCATATTAAAAACAATTATAGATTTAAAGAAAAAAGTTTAATTGAGAGATATATTGAAGATTCAGAAATAGAAAATATTCTAACGGATTAAAATCAGTAATAAGTTAGTCTTATTTTTTATTTATGTTATAATTAGTATATGTAGTTAAAAAGGAATTTTAAATGAAAAATCAAGCCATAATAAGAACTGACAATATATTAACAAAAATGGCTGCTAATATGTCTGAGAATGACGTTAGCAACAATTTTAAAAGCACAAAACAAGATGTTTTTTATTCTATATCAAAAGGATTAGGACAAAGTGGAATAAACAACGATGACCTTAATATTAGATTTTATTATTTAAATGACAATCCTGTTCATGCCGTCTTAACTGATGAAGACAACAATTTATTATTTGACTTCTTAGAACAAGATAGAACTGACTATGATTTTGACAGTGCTGATTCTACTTATGTTATTAAAGATTTTGGTAATCAAGAGGTTACTTTTAAAGGTGCTAATAGCCTTATTGTTAGAATGAGTGATTTTAGAGAAAATTATGTGAATAACATAGAAGCTGTTTGTCAAAACAAAAATCTTAAACAATCAAGCCAGCATAGAAACACAAGTGCAAACTCTTCTGTCTTAGGTTATATTTTAGAAGGACTTGATTCAAAAGAGGTATTAAAAAAAATTGACATTCAAAATCAAAATTTAGTTAATGGTATGGCAAATGAAGATTTAAATAATTTTGTTTCAGATTATAAAAAAGGACAAGAGCAAAAAGAAGATAATAAGAATCGAAGTAAAAACACAAGAAGAATGTAAAAAACAAAAACCAGCTATCAAGCTGGTTTTTTTATTTCTTCTAGTTTTTCTTCTGGTTTTATATAACCTTCATCGTAAGAGCCAAACATTTTATTTTTTTGTTCTATCAGGTTTACAAGTTCTGACTCTGGAATATTTTGTTTTCTTAAATTCGATATTAATATTTCAATTACATCTGCTGTATCGTTTAATAGTTGTTTTTCATTTTTGTTTGAGGTGTTTTGGATTATATTTTCAACTTTTTCAAGAAGATGCTTTTTCTTTTCAAAAAGTAATTCAGAAGTGTTGTTTGTTTTTTTTATTTCATTTGCATTATTTAATTCTTTATTATCAATTACTTTATCTCTTACGAGCATTGTTATCTCCTCATTGTTTGATTTGCTTTTTTATATAATACATGATTTTTTAGTTATTTCAAATAAAAATTATTATGATATAATTATTTTTTACAACAAGGAAAATGTTTTATGATTAGAAAATTAGAAGAAGTTATTGTTCTTAAAAATAGGTTTTTTAAAGTGTTTAATGATAGAGTTGTTTTTGATGAAAAAAACGAAGGAACACATTTAAAAATCGAGCAAACAAATAAACAAAATGGGATCGCTATTTTACCTATTCTTGAAAATGGTAATGTTTTATTGATTAAAAATTATAGATATTCTATAAATAAAGAAATCTACCAAGTTGTAAAAGGAGGTAACGGAACTATATTTGAAAATCAAGATATTGCATTACAATGTGCAAAAGAAGAATTGGAAGAAGAGGCTGGTCTAGTTTCTAAAGATATTAGATTCTTACAAACATTTTATGAATCTCCTTCTATACTTAATATTAAAGGTTATTCTTTTCTTGCTTTAAATTGTAAAGAACCAAAGATAAGGAAAAGATATAAAGAAGAAACTGAAAGTATTAGTGGATATGTTGAGGTTAAATTAGAAGATCTTGAAGATTTTTTATTGAATAATGAAATGTGTTCTACAAGTATGTTTTTAATTCAAAAATATATTAACCTTAAATTAAAAGAATTAATATAATAATTGTTTAAGTAAAAGTTAAAAATCGTTTTAGTAAAATTAATGACTTTTTTATTGAAATCAATAATTATAGTGTTATATTTACTACATAACAATAATAAATATAATAATAAAAATAACATATTAAAAAACAATAATAATAATAATAAAAGTTTTTTACAATTTAAGCGGCTTTAAAGTCGCTTTATTTTTTCTAATAAATCAATTGATGCAAGATTTTTATTTTTTGCCTCAACCATTATATCAAAAAATTCCCATAAAGGAGCTACTTCTTTGTTTAAGGAATTGTTCCACATCATGTCACTGTGCGCTGCCAACATTCTTTTATTATATTTACCGTTCAAAAGAGCTTTTATATCTATCTTTTTATTTTTATCTTTTTTTATATCAAAATGCTCTTCTCTTGATTGAGAATAATGCATAGTAGGTCTAACTCCACGCCAACTATCTAATATTTTTTTAATTCTTGGATCTTTTTTATTTATATAGTGCTCTTCCATAATCCAAAAATGGTGAACGTCCAAGACAGTTGGACACAAATCCGATACCTTTAAACAATCATCTAAGCCATACCTATATTCTGCATTTTCAACTGTAATTATATTTCTAGATTCAGGAGACAGTTTTTTAAATGTTCTTCTAAATTCTTCTACACCACCTTTTCCTGAAATATGTATATTGCATTTTAAATCTTGAAATTCTTTTGCAAATCCCATCATTTTAGCCATTTCTGTATGATATTCAAACTCTTCTATACTTCTTTCTATTATTTCTTTTGCGTCTGAAGCTAATACACAAAATTGACCTGGGTGAAAAGACAACCTTATATTTTCTTTTTTTGCAAAATCACCTATCTTTAACAAGCCTTTTTCTATAGTATTCATTACTGTTTTGTCTTTATAGAAATCTTCTAAATCTTTATGAGTGTAAAAAGGAAGAAGATCACTAGTTAATCTTAGCATTTGTAATTCTTTTCTAAGTGTTTTTACATATTCTAACAATTTAAAAGTTGATTCTAAATTATGTTTTATAATAGATTCCATTTTAAAATCAGATTCTTCTTTTGATAATGTTTTTAAATGTTTTAGTGTTGTACTTTTTGTATTATAATGCTGTTCTTTTTCTTTTGCTAATTTTTTATCTTTTATTTTTGATTTATATTTGCAAGCAAAACCTATTTTTTTCATTTTAACCCTCTACCATTATTCTTATTTTAAATTATTACATAAAAAAGAACCTTGCAAAAGGTTCTTTAATTCATTTTTATTACATATTATCTAATCATAAACATTTCTTGTGGCTGTTTAACTTCTGTATTCACTATTTTATTTGAAGCTATAATTAAGTTTTCTACTTGAGCACTTGAGTAATGAGAAGTAATTTTTGCACTTTTGTGACCTAATAAATCTTGTCTATCTTCTAATTGTATTCCAACTGCACGAAGTCTTCTACCATAAGTGTGTTTTAAATCGTGAACTCTAACTCCTTCTAGATTTGATTCTTCTCGTGCCTTCCTCCAAGCAGTATTGTTCATTTTTGTTAATTTTTTTCCTCTGTATGAAAAAACAAACTTTTTATTTTTACCTCTTCTTGAATCAATAACTTTTTTAGCAATGTCATTCAAAACAACAATTCTTTCTTGCCTGTTTTTAACAAAATCTGCTGGTATAAGGAATATTGAAGTATTAGGTAACTCAGGAACATTCACTTCCCATTCCCAACGCAAATTACAAACTTCTTGTTCACGAGTTCCTGTATTTACTTTAAATAATGCCATATCATATAAGTGTTGAGGTAATTTTGAAAATAAATTTCTTTGCTCTTCCCAAGATAAGGGCATAGGTTTTCTTTTGTTTTTATCTGGCGGTAATAATTTTATTCTAGGTGGATTCTCTAACCAAGTTAAACCATGTTCATCAATCCAATCTGTTGCTGCCGTATTCATTATATGGCGAACAACTTGTAATGCATGATTTATTGTTGCATTTTTTACTTTTTCTTTTTGTCTAAATTTTATAAATTTTTGAAGTGTTCCCATATGAATGTTTTTGATGCTTTCTTTTTCAAGAAAAGGCATTAACATTGTTATTTGGATTCTGTCGTTTTTTAAACTTGATTTATCTTTTTCCAAAAGATATTTTTCACAAGCTTCTTTAAATGTTCTGTCTGGTCTTATTCCATAAATTTTTGCGTCTTTTTTTTCTTTTATTATTTGAGCCAAAAAAGACTCTGCACCTTTTAATGTTTTTTCACCTGTTGATCTGCACACTCTGTCACCACATATTACCTTGTCAATATGATAGACGTTTCCTCTTTTATATAAACCTGCTGATTTTCTAGCCATAAACAATATCCTCAACTTCTTTTATACTTAATATATATAAATATTATTTTTTGTCTACACTTTATATTAATATTCTTGTTCTTTTTTTATTTTTCTTTTAATTAAGTTTTTTATTGTTGTCGTTTTTTTTTGTTGCGGGATATTTATGTTTCAAAAAAAAAAGAGGCTTTCGCCTCTTTTATTAACTTGCTTTTTTATCAAAAAGAACATTTTTATTTTCTTTTTCCAGTGGTTTCCTGTCTTCTTTTTTTCGTACAAAATCAACAGTATCATTAACAACACTTTTTTCTGTTAAATGAATTTCATGAATCTTTAAATCAGAAGGTATTTCGAATTGTGCTTCTTCAAGAATTCTTTCAAAAGCATTTCTTATACTTCTTGCACCTGTTTTATTCTTTATTGCTCTTCTTGCTATTTCAAGTAGAGCATTATCTTCTACAACAAATTTTACATTATTTAAAGAAAAACGTTCTGTCCACTGTTGGATTTCAGAATTCTTTGGTTCTTTCATGATTCTAACCAAATCTTCTTCTTTCAAGCCATTTAATGTAGTTATAATTGGTAAACGACCAACTAACTCTTGAATCATACCATATTTAACAATATCTTCTGTTGTTACTTCCTGAAGTAACGACTCTTTATCTTCTTCTGTTGTTTCAACTTTAGCAGAGAAACCCATACTTTTATCATTTTTATTTTTCGCAAGCATTTCTGGAAGATCTGCGAATGCACCACCTACAATAAATAAAATATTTGAAGTGTCTACTTGTAAGAATTCTTGTTGTGGATGTTTTCTCCCACCTTGTGGTGGTATTGAAGCCACTGTTCCCTCTATTAGCTTTAATAGAGCTTGTTGAACACCCTCACCAGAAACGTCTCGTGTTATTGATGGATTTTCTGACTTTCTTGCGATCTTGTCAATTTCATCGATATAAACAATACCTTTTTGGGCTTTATCAATGTCATAATCAGCAGACATCAAAAGTTTTTGAACAATATTTTCTACATCTTCACCGACATAACCTGCTTCTGTTAGAGTTGTCGCATCTGCTATTGCAAATGGTACACCAAGTAGTTTAGACAGTGTTTTCGCAAAAAGTGTTTTACCAGAACCAGAAGGTCCTATCATAAGAATATTACTTTTACTCAATTCAACATCAGGGTTTGGAGCACTAAACACTCTTTGATAGTGGTTATATACGGCAACAGCCAATGTTTTTTTAGCTTTATCTTGTCCTATAATGTATTCATTCATACAGTTTAAGAAATCTTTTGGAGTGAGACCACCGATATCAGATTCTTCTCTTTCGTTTTCCACTTTACTTGCTTGACTTTGAGCAAGATTATTGATTACTTCTGAACACTCATTACAAATAAATAATCCTTGTGGTGCTGATACAAGTGCTTTCACTTCTTCTTTCCCTTTTCCACAAAACGAACAAGTTTTTACTTTACTATCCATCAAATTTCTCCTTTTTTTACAATCAAGTTGGTATTATAAATGAAAAATACTAAAAATCAAACATTTTTTCAATCATATTAAAAAAAATGTTATATAAGACATGTCTTTTTTTCCTTTATTTTCTTTCTTTTCTTGATTTCTTTATTCTTTAATATATACTAATAAGCAATGAATTATATGAGGAACGTAAATGAATTTTAAAAGAAACATTATAGGGATTGCCGTTGCTGGACTTATAAGTTTGAATACTTTTGCTGCAGAAGAAAAGGAATACACTTCAAAAGTGCCACTTGATAAGATCTCAAAAATAGCCGAGATTTTTTCTTTAGTTGACGAAAACTATGTAGAAGCTCCTGATAAAGAAGATATGTTAATTCACGCTATTAAGGGTATGGTTTCTAGTCTAGACCCGTATTCAGCATATTTGGAGAAAAATGATTTTCAAGCAATACAAGATGACGTTTCTGGGGAAACTGTTGGGCTTGGTGTTGTATTAAGGAAACATGAAAAAGGATTGGAAATTGAAACTGTTGTTCGTGGAGGCTCTGCTTTTAAAAATACAGACTTAGAAAGTGGTGACATTATTGTAAAAGTTAAAGATAATTATATTATTGAAGAATATGCTCATCCATTTAAAGCAATTGACGACATCAAAGGTAAAGAAGGAACTAAAGTAGAAATTAGTGTTTATAAAAAACGTTCTGGTGAAGTTAAAAAATATGAAATTGTAAGAACAAAATTTACAGCTTCCAATGTGTATTCTCTTAAAGTTGATCATTATTATGGTTATGTTACTTTTCCTTCTTTCCAAGAAAATACAGCTAAAGATTTAAAAAATGAAATCAAAAAACTTAAGAAAGAAAACATTAAAGGTTTAATTTTGGATTTAAGATCAAACCCTGGTGGTTTATTAGACAGTGCCATTGAAATTTCTGATATGTTCTTAGATAAAGGTGTCATTGTTTCCACAAAAAGTAGAGACGGTCACATTGAAGAAGATGAAGCTACTTATGGTGATATTGTAAAAGATTTACCAATGGTTGTATTGATAGATAGTGGAACAGCTTCTGCTGCTGAAATTGTTTCTGGTGCATTACAAGATCATAGTAGAGCATTGATTGTTGGTCAAACTTCTTATGGAAAAGGTTCTGTTCAAACAATATTCCCATTAAATGGTTCAGACGGTGACGGTCTTAAATTAACTATTGCTAGATACTACACTCCTTCTGGTAGAAGTATTCAAGCCGAAGGTATTGTTCCTGACATTAAATTAGACCGCTTAGAAAAAGTTGTTGTTTCTGAATATAAAGGTAACAGAGAAAAAGACAATAAAGGTCATATCTCAAATGATACCGACTATACTTCTAATGACGAAGGCTTTGACGGAAAAAATGATATCGAATCTTCTATTGAAAAAGATTATGCTTTGTTTATGGCTGTAAATACACTTAAAACATTACATTTTGATAAAAAGGATTAAAACCATGTCGAAAGATAATAAAATAGATAAAATACTAAATCAAAATGCAAGAAATAAAAATTTAAATGTTGAAGTCAAAAAAGAAAAAAAAATAGAAGTGCTTGAAGAAGAATTGAAAAACAAAAAAAAAGAAATTAAATCATTTTTCAATGAGATGTTTAAAGACGATTAAAAAAAGGCTGTTTCAAACAGCCTTTTTTGTTTTTAGAATAAATAAAAAACAATGCCGAAGCATTGTTTTTTTATCATATTATCTTATTTTGAAGAATACTTACCAATTAAGTCACTACCTATACTTAATTCTAATTCTTCTAGTTTTGAAACACCATATTCGTCTAATATGTCTTGTTCTGCAACATTCTTTCTTTTCAGCAAACTCTTCAAGAAATTTAATTGTTTAGGACTAATATATGCAACAGAGACTTCTTCAACAGCATTCAATTCTGCATCATCTACTGGCAAATAAATATCAGGATTCGCAGAACCTATTTTATTTACATACATTATAGCACCTTCACTTTCATAAGAACCTTGCGTCAAAGAACCTTCTAAAAGAACAACATCAGCATTTTTTTCTTTCATATCAAAAAGCATTTTAACGCCTTTATCTTCACGACCTGCACTAAATACATCTTCTGCAGCGAATTTAGCTTGAACAATACCTGTTCCGTCATCAATAACCAATGTAACTTTTGTTTCCATCCTTTCAGTTCTTTCATTAAAACCACGGAAATCAGACATTGCTAAAATACTACCTGCAATTTTTCCATCCATATAATGCTTACCTTCTATTTTACTATGTGGTCTACCCATTTGTGAAATCAATGGCAAAATAGAACCTAGTGGAGCTGGATTAAAGTTATCTGCTTGTAAAGATTCTTTTAAAGCATCAACCATTAATGGGTGAGTTGTCTGATACATACCTGTAACATTAAACTCTTTTGTTGCTCTTTCTTTTGTATTTAATCTAGGAACTTCGTCCATTTCTTTTGAAGTTGGTATAACATAGTAATGTTTTTTACCGTTGACTTCATATTCTTTCATTTCAATTTCTTCACCACCGTGAGAAGTTTTCAATTCAGTTTCTAGATCAAAAACAGGAGTATATTTCATCTGTTTGTGTTTTAAACAAGCTTCAATATTTGATTTAGCATTTATGTTTTCCATACTATCCATTGCTACTTCAATATCTCCTGAAATTAAGTCGTTTACAAATCTAGTAAATTTATATTCATTTGATTCTTGAATGTTAGCTAATTTTTCTTCCATTCCTTTTGTTGGTGTCTTTTTCTTTGCTTTCTTAGCTTTATCAATATCTTTTTCTAATTGTTTTATGGCTTTTTCCATTTTTGTAAATGTTGATTTAGTATATTCAATCATCATGTTTAAAGATAGATTTGAAAAATCACTATCTAACTGGATACCAGATAATAATTCAACTGCTGAAACAAATTCTTTTGTTGAATGATAAAGTCCTGTGCCTGACACTAACTTATCAGCCGCATTATAAATTTCAAAGAACATATCTAGATCATATTTTGTTAAATCGCTTGGAATTAATTCTTTTTCTAAATTGTTAATCAATTCGTCTTTTGAACTTTCAATAGAAACTCCTATTTTTGCTCTAGTTTCTTCTGATAATTCATTAATTAAATCAAGGTGAGTCATTGAAACACTTTTTGCATTTATTTTCTTCTTGATTTCATTAAAGTTCTTTTTAAGACGCTTACCTAAGTCTGCGAAAGTATCATTTATATGCTTATATGTTGCAAGCAACATAGGTCTAAACTCTGAATTTTCTCTCGGACATAGTGAATCTAATGCACCTGAGTTTAATAGAGCATTCAATACAGTCTTATCAACAACTTTTGAATTTTGTTCTTTAACAATACCTTCTTTTTGAACAATTTCACTTGTCTTATAGTCTGCAAAAGCTTGATAGAAATCATATATATCATTAATTCTTCCGAATTCTTCTCTTCTCGCTATAATGTTTTTAGCTTTATTACCAGCCGAACGTATCATTCCAAGACCATATCTAATATTTTTTTCAGATTTGTTACCACTTAATGCATAAAAATTAGCTTCACTTTCATTAATATCAGGACGTAAAATGTTAATCCCCATTCTTCTTATTTCTCTTGCTGTTTCAGCCGCTTTTTCCAAGTTGCTATCGTTTGAAATAAGTGCTGCCATATACTGAGCAGGATAATGTGCTTTCAAATAAGCTGTTTGCATAGATACTGTTGCATATGCCACTGAGTGAGAAGCGTTAAACCCGTAAGCAGCGAACTCGTTCATTTTTGAGAAGATTTCATTGAATCTTACAAATACACCACTACCCACAAAGAATCTACATAAAAGTAATTCAGCATCTTCTTCTGACATTCCTTCCGCTACTAATTTTGGAATACCTATCTTTAATGTTCTATCTTTAAATTCTTTAAAGAATTCTAAATCTTTCATTCCGTCAATTCTTACTTCAAGATCTGTTTCTTCATCTTCTGTTAGATCAGCAAATTCTTTTAAGAACGCAAGAACTTGTTCTTTCGTAGAAACAAATCTTCCAAAGAAGCCAAACTTACCTTTTAGTTTTTCAATATGTTCTTCTGAAATTTCTTCTGAAAGGATTTCTTTTATTGTTGGTTGTTCCACATCTTCTAAATTAATATTTATGCTTAATTTTTTAGATTTATCTACAATAGAAGGGAATCTTTTGCCTGTATTATCTAATGTTTCTTGACAATATTTGTGACCCGCTCCTTCTGTAAACAACTTTCTCATTTTTTGCATCAAATCAAATTGCTTTTTACCCATCGCTTTTCTTAAAGTATCAGCCTCACCACGAGTAAATCCAGAAAGAACACGAGATATTTGCATTACCTGTTCTTGATAAATGATTGTTCCATAAGTAGCTTTAAGAAGTTCAGACAAATCTCTATGAGGATAAACAACTGGTTCCCTACCATGTTTTCTATCTACGAAGTCTGCTGCCATGCCTGATTGTAAAGGACCAGGTCGGAAAAGTGCAACAAGTGCAATAACTTCGTCAAAGTTATCAGGAACCATTTGTTTCATTAATCTACGCATAGCTGGAGATTCAAACTGGAATATTCCATAAGTGTTTGCGTGTCTAAATAGTTCTATTGCTTTTTCATCATGTGGTGAAATATCTTCTGGTCTAAAGTTTGCCAATTCTGGATTACTTTTTTGTAGAAATTTAATACAATCATCAATGATATCTAAGTTTTTAAGACCTAGTATATCGAATTTGATCAGACCAACAGTTTCACAAAGGTTTTTATCAACTTGAACAACAGGCACTACTTTTTCGACACCTTTTTCTTCTAGTCTTGACAATAATTCTTTATCTTCTGTAACACCTTGGTCTTTCGCTTCTTGATAAAGACCTGCATATATATCCATTGCACCATAAGAAATAACAACACCACCTGCGTGTTTACCATATGATTTTGTAGCACCTTCAAGTTCTAATGCTGATTTCATAAGTATATCCACTTGTGAAGACTTATTTCTTAAAGCAATCAGTTTTTCATTACCCGTTTCTTCGTCTAATTCATTTTTTAGCTTAGTTCCTGGATCGCCAGAAATAATGTCTTTTATTCTGTTTCTTTCATCAGGCAACATACCAATTACACGACCAATATTATCAACAACATCTTTTGCTGCCATTGTGCCATATGTCAAGATCTGTGCAGTATTCTCACTACCGTATTTACTTGCCATATATTTAATTACTTTTTGACGTTGTCTTGGAGAAAAGTCAATATCGATATCTGGTTCACCAACACGTTCTGGGTTTAAGAATCTTTCGAATAGTAAGTCATATTCTATTGAATCTATATCTGTAATTTTAAGACAGTAAAGAACCATTGAACCTGCACCTGAACCACGACCTGGTCCTACTGGGATATCGTTATCTTTACACCAACCAACCAAATCTTGTACGATCAAGAAGTATCCAGGGAAACCAGTTCTATGGATTACTTCTAGTTCCATATCAATTTGGTCTTCATAGAATTTGCGTCTCTCCGCTAAGAATTCTTCTGTTACCTCGTCACCTTTTGAGCTTTTTTGACCTACAAACCAATTTTGGTTCTTACAAATCTGAGGCCAACGCCATTCTAAACCTTCGTAAGACAAGTGTCTAAGAAATTTACTCGATTTAAAATCAACAATTTCTTTAGTCTTCTTTTCTTCATTTTCAATCTCAAGTATTTTTGGATCAATTCCTTCTAAATTATCAAACTCTTCTGGAATGGGGAACTCAGGAAGGTAAGATTGGTAAAGTCTGTCTTTATAATTTGATAGATCTGTTTTTTGTGTTAATTTCACTGTATTTGCAAGAGCGTCAGGCATTTCTTTGAATAATTCAATCATTTCTGCTGTTGATTTTAAATACTGTTCTTCTGAAATATTAATTATATCTGCAGGATGATACAAAGCATTTTTTTCCATTGCTTTTTTTCTGATTATAAAATCTTTATAGTTGCTTTTCTTTGGGAATCTTACGTCATTACAAACAAAAAGTTGTGCGCCAACTTCTTTTTCAAGAACTTTAAAGCCTTCAATTATTTTCTCTTCTCTTTCTTGACCAGAAACAGTATTATCTACACGCTGAACTTGAAGATAAATATCATCTTTTGCAAAGACTTCTTCAAATAAAGACAACCTTTTCTTTGCAAGATCCATATTTCCTTCAACAACTGCTTTTTCAATAGAACCTTCTTTACCACCAGAAATCATCATAAGTCCATCAGAATCTTTCTTTAATTGATCCCAAGTAACTTTTCTATATTTTGAATATGTTTCTATTTGATATGTTGCTGTTACAATTCGATTTATTGCTCTACGACCAACTTCGTCTTTTGCAATTACAATAACCTCATGATCTTTATCAAAAACTGGTTTTTTAATGTAATCAGGAGTGAATTTTTGAGTTAGTTCTAAACCTACATCTGTTAATTTATTTGTTTCATCTACAATTAATTTTTTACCTTGCTTCACAAGGCTTACGTTATTCTCTTCGTCAAAAGATACTGTACAATCTTCTAAGATTACCTTATAATTATCAGCTTCTTCTACAATTAATCTATTTTTTGAATCAACAAAAAAATTACCTTCTTCTAAAATAAAATCTAATGCAACATCTGACTGAATCATTGCTTTCAAACCAAAAACAGGCTTTACCTTGCCGTCTTTGTTTTTTAAACAAGCGTCATAAAAAGGAACTAAGCTAACCATAGATAGTTCGTCGGCAACGATCATAACCAGATCTTCTTCACCACTTTGTTCTGCTTGTGATATTAATTCTTTTAAATAGTCTTTTGCATCACCAAATGCATTACTACCAGAGTGCTCTGTTGAGACTATATGTGCGAAAAGTGCCATTCTTTATTATTCTCCTTTAATTTTGTTTTCTAGCAATGTCTTCATGTCTTCTGGAATCTCTATACTATCCAGTTTAATAGAACGTTTTTCTTTTGACATTTTTGGCTTTATATAGAATGCATTTTCTAATACAATAAATGCGTCCATAAATAATTGTGAATCGACTCTTGCTCCGTGAGCTGAACGATCAACATTATTCAAACGATATAAGGCTTCTTGTAAAAAGACATTTTTTTCAATGTTTGTTTTTATATTATTTATATTTTCATATATTAATTCATGCTTTTTAAGATTGTTTAACAGCTTAATATAATCTTTGCGACCTTCTTGATATTTTGAATATCTATCCATTAAAGAAGAGTATTCCTTTTCAGTTTTTTTAGGTTTTTTGAAACCTTTTGTTAAGTTAAGATCGCCATTTTTTGTATTCGAATATTCTAACATATTCTCGAATTTTTTCCAATCAATATTTTCACTTTCGAAGTGATTTTTAAACATTTCAAAGAACTTAGCTTGTGATTTTTCATAAATTCTTTTCGGTTTATTTGGGTCAAAATCTATTAGATAAGTTGCTAAACATTTTAAATTATCCAAACTCTTACTTGTTGGTTTTATACCGAAATCAGGATCATTTTTTAAATCTTCATTTCCACCAAAGTTTTTATTATGCTGACAAGCAGCTATAAATTTTTGAGCATCTGACGGTATCATTGCTTTTGCAATTTTTAAAGTATCATATACTTGTGTTAAATCTCTCATTTTTAGATCTTCAAAATATCTATTCATTTCTTCATCTAAAAATGGTGTATCAAAACCGTCACCATTATGGAAAAATAGTTTTATGTTATCACCTAGCGTTTCTTTATCTTCTTCATTTTCAGAATCGAATAATCTTATAAGAACTTTAAATATTTCACCTGCATTTGGAGCTTCTTTATCTAATTTTATTCCTAAGAACGGATGTTCTTCTTCTCCTTTTAAAAATTCAAATGTTGTTTTATGAATAAGGTAAGGGATTATTGGCATAGATTGAACAACTTGTTCTTCTTTTTTTATTTTACCGTCCATTGGATAAACAAATTCATGGAAATAAATTAAGTCTTCGTCATCGTCTTTCAACAAGAAGACTTCACCGTCTTGGTTTTCATAACAAGCTACGAAAGCATATTCGATCATTCTGTCTACTTTACCGTCCATTGATTCAGCTTCTTTTTTTAATTTAGCAAAAGTTTTTCTTTTTATTGTTCCAATTTCTTTTTTTGCATTAAAAAACAAATCTTTTTTAGTATAAGAGTCTAAATCTTCATAAATTGAATTGAAAAAATCTAATTCTTGGTGATTCTTTATTGCATTTTCGATAGTGTCAAAATCTCTTCCTTTCGACTCGAATACACTTTTCCCAAAAAACAGCATAGCAAATGGAGAAGGTGCTCTTTCTTCAAAGTGTAGACTAGAACATAAAGGGTGTTTTAAATCTAGTAAGAAATCAGGATTTGACATTGCTTCAATTTCAATACCAAATTTTGCTGCGTCTTTTTCTATTTCTTTTCTATCTATTACTTCATCATATTTTGCTCTACCTCTATTCCAATAAGCAAAACCTGTTGATTCTATATCTGAATATAACTTAACTTGATTACCTTCTAGGGCTTTTTTCTTTATTATATTAATCCATTTATCTATCTTTGATTCTGGAGTTAAGCAAAAAACTTTATTTTCTGGGAACAAAGTCGGCTTCATTTTTGCCAAATCTTGATTCATTTGTATTTCCTTGTTTTTGTATTATAATATTTTATGTCGATTCGTTCATTATACCATAAAAAAAAAGTAAAAACAAAAATATTTTTTGTTGATTTTTTTTGTATTTTATATAGAATAAAAAGTCGAAAATTAATTATAGTAGATAATAGGAGTAAAAGTCAAGAATGAAACAATATTTAGATTTATGTCAAAGGATCGTTGACGAAGGTATTTGGGTAGAAAATGAAAGAACTGGAAAAAGATGTTTAACTGTTATAAATGCCGATCTAGAATATGACGTAGCAAACAACAAATTTCCATTAGTTACAACAAGAAAAAGCTTTTGGAAAGCAGCCGTTGCTGAATTACTAGGTTATATCCGTGGATATGACAATGCAGCAGATTTTAGAAATATTGGAACACCTACTTGGAATGCAAATGCAAATGAAAACCAAGCTTGGTTAAACAACCCAAACAGAAAAGGTGAAGACGATATGGGACGTGTTTATGGCGTTCAAGGTCGTGCAATGAAATCAGCACCTTCTGAACAACAATATGAAGAACTTAACCGATTAATTCAAGAAGGTAAAACTGTTGAAGCACAAATGCTTCTTGCTGATTTACAAGCTAACACCTTTGACCAATTAAGAAAAGTTTATGAAGACCTTAAAAATGGAATAGATGATCGTGGCGAAATTGTTACTTTCTGGGTTCCAACTGAATTTGATCAAGGCTGTCTAAGACCTTGTATGTTCCAACACCATTTTTCTTTATTAGGTGACACACTTTATCTTAATAGTTATCAAAGATCTTGTGATGTTCCACTTGGATTGAATTTTAATATGGTTCAAGTTTATTTCTTCTTAGACCTTATGGCTAAAATTACAGGCAAAAAAGCTGGAAAAGCTTATCATAAAATTGTTAATGCTCATATTTATGAAGATCAGCTAGAACAAATGGTAAACATTCAACTTAAAAGAACACCAAATGAGTCTCCACAATTCTTTATCGACGAAAGTATAAAAACTTTAGAGGACGTAGAAACTTGGGTTACAAGAGATCACTTCAGAGTTGAAGGTTATGAGCCACAAGAACCAATAAATTACCCATTCTCTGTTTAAGGAACTATTATGTTTTCAATGATTTTAGCGATGGATAAAAACCGACTTATAGGTAAAGGAGATTCTTTACCTTGGGATTTGCCTGAAGATTTACAACATTTTAAAACCGTCACTTCTCGTAGAATGATTGTTATGGGAAGAAAAACATTTGAAAGTATTGGGCGTCCACTTCCAAATAGAAAAAATGTAGTTATCACAAGAGATAAAGATTTCAAACATGAAGGTGTTACTGTTTATCATTCTATTGAAGAGTTTAAAAATGATTTAACAGAAGAAGACATTAAAAGTAACATTATGATTATTGGTGGTGCAAATTTAATAAAACAAATGTATGATGATATTTCAACTTTATACATAACACACATTTATGAAGAATTTGAAGGTGATTGTTATATTGATTTTATTGACTTTGAAGATCTTAATATAATTGAGTGTAAAAACCACTATAAAAAAGATGGTTTTAAATATGATTTTTCATACTATACATATTTGAAAAAACAAAAATAAAAAAAGGAAGCAACTGCTTCCTTTTCTTTTATCACATTTTCAATTTTAATTCTGGTTTTAACAACGCTTTTGATTCTTTTTTTCTTTTTTTTACCTGAACAACTTCTTTAGCTTTTTCCAAAGGAAGTAAAGATAAGAATATTTTACTCATAAGTATTCTTGGCAACAAAGAAACAGGTTTTGTTAGATTTAATTGAGAAGAGTTGTTTATATTCTTATTTTTCAATAAATGAGAAGATAATTTTACGACTTCTTTTTTCTTAATGATATTTGCTTTAAAGTTCTTGTAAGAATTAGGCTTTTTTGTTTTTTCTTTTAATTCATCAAATACTTTTTCTAATTTTAAAAGCTTTTCTTCTAAGTTAAATTCAGCATCCAATTCTATGTCTTCTTGCAAGAATTCTTCAAATTTTTGCTTCAAGATTTCTTCACCCCATAAATCATTATTTTCATAATCATTTGAATACTCTTCTAATGATTGCTCTATCAAATAATCTATATTTTTTAATTCTTTTATCTTAGATACTTTTAATAACGAAAGTACAAAATCCTCACCTTTATTGCAGTGCTTAAACAACAATGATAAGTCTTCTATTTCTTCTAATGAGTAAGTTTTATTTAAAAACTTCTGATTTTCTAAATACTCTTCCGAATGCTTCTCTAAATAATTTTCTGCCATTCGTTTTGGATCTTTACGAGCCTCTAATGACATTTTTCTTATATCCATTTTAAAACCTTTTAATCTAACTGTTTTATCATTATACCACAGAAAGAATAAAAACAAAGTTTTAAGCTTTTAGATTCTTCGAATACTTACATTTAGGGAAAGAACTACAACCTATAAAATCACCATTTTCAGAGTGAACTATTCTTAATTTAGAATTACATTTAGGACAAAACATTGTTTCTTTATGATCGTTTCTTCCTATATTGTATTTTTTTTCTTGTTCTAGCAACCATTGAAATATCGTGTAATCTAATTCTTTATAGGCATCAACGTTTTTTTGAGAAGCTACCTTCCTAACGTGCCTAATTCTTTCAACTGTTTCTTCTTTCAAAGATATAGAGAATGATTTCTTATCTTGGTTCTTCAATCTTCTTTCCATAAAAACCTCATTAATTAAATTTATTTTTAATCTTACTTATGAATATTTCCGAGTCGTCTTTTTGTTTTATTTTAGAAAACTCTTCACTTTCATAAAAACTTATATTTTTTCTGTAAAGACTTAGTATATTTTTTAATGTTTTGTTTGGTTTTAGTTTTTCTATTGCTCTTGTCGCTGCTACATATAAAATATTTACTTCGTCCTCTCTTGAAGACATAATAAAATTAACATTACCTTCTCCGTCCACAAAATTAGGGAAATCATTTGCCAATATAACTTGATTAAATTCCAACCCTTTTGATTTATGAGCAGTTGATAAAATAATGTCTGCATTTATTTTTTCTTTCACTGCACAGTTTTTTATCCCTTTTATCATGTTTGATAATCTACCTGCGTATTTTTTAACCACTTTAATAAAGTATAACATTTCTTTGTCATTTGTATAGGTCGCCATTGACTCATATTCTTCAAAAGTTTTAAATGTTTTTATATAAGAATCTTTAATTCTTGAATAGTCACCTAAATAAAGTTTTTCAATTTCAAGTATTTTTCTAAAATTATAACTATCAAAACCACTAACAAAATAAATCGATTTATTTTGTTCATAAGCGTTAATTGCATTTAAAAATAAATTTGAGTTTGTTCTGGTTATTACTGCAAATTGTTTTGTTTTATCTATATCGCCAACGTGATCTTTTATTGTTTCATAACCTTCTAATGTTCTTGGTTCTTGTTTAAGTATCTTCAAAACAGCATTTGCTGCTTCTGCTATCTCTTTCCCAAACCTGAATGATTTAGTTAAATACAATTCTGAATCTGGTCTTATTTTTTGAAGGGCATTTTTAGCACCCCTAAACATATATATTGATTGGTGTTCATCACCAACAAATACTAATTTTGAACCCAAAGCTTTTTGAGATAAAATTAAATCCATTATCAAAGGATTTGCATCTTGTGCTTCATCAAATAAAATATAATCATAATTTAATTTTGGACTTGATAAATGATATTGCTTCAAATAAACATCAGGTGTCGTTGGGAATCTACTGTCTGGATTTGTCATCTCTTCCCAAATGTTTTCACAAAACATTTCCATTTCATCTCTTCTTATTGATGTTGAAGTAAAAGGGATTGCGTCAGAAAGACTTCTATAAGAAGAAAAACAAAAGTTGTTTATTATATCGAAAAGTTCTTGAGCTAATTTTAAAGAAAATTGATCTCTTTCAAATCCCAAAAGTTTCCTTATCGTTTCTGGTTTAAAAGGTAATGTGTGCTTTCTGTCTAATTTTTTTTCTAATTGCCTTCCATATTTTGCATAAGCAATACTATGAGCTGTTCTTGCTGTGACATTTGAAGGAAAGCTTTTTCTTGCTTGTGCTGCCGTTTCTGCATTATAAGCGACATACAAAATTGTTTTATCAGAATTTGCAAGTGCAAACTCTTTTAATGTTGTCGTCTTTCCTGTCCCTGCAAATGCTTTTATCGCAAGAAATTTTGATTTATCTTCAATTATAGCATTTTGTTCTTCTGTTTTAATAAATTGCATTAGTCACTCCTTCAACTTTATTTTATCATATAAGTTTAAAAAAATAAAGAAAAAATAAAAAAAATAGCCTTATCAAAGGCTATTTTATATTTTGTTTTTTTTCTTACTTTTTCAAGTTAAATGCTTCGATATCTTTAATTGACGTTGCTTCATTATACTCATGGAATGGTTTAATATAAGTCAAGTAAGGTGTTCCATCTGCATAGCTTCTTGTTCCAACAACACAGAAGTGATATCCTACTTCTGGGAAACCTTGTCTTTGTTGTGGCACTTCTGCTTCCTCTTCTGCCTCACCTTCACCCGTAGGTGGTTGTGCAGGTTGAACAGCTTCACCTTTTTTAACGTAAAAACTTTCAACAAGACGTTTTTTAGTTGATTCATGTTGCGTCTCAAGTTTTTCTTTTGTTGCAGAACCAGGGTATAGAACTGTTGCTGAAATAATTTCAATTTTTAAGTCTGGATCACCTAAAAATGCCATAATCATTTCATATCTTGCTGGCTGATCTGCTTTAAAATATTCAAATGATTCAGCAGTATTATCGACAACTCTTTTAAATTTAGAACCGTCTTCTTCAACTTCTTCCCTTTTCGGGTAAATGTTTATTATTTCTTTTTCACCTGTATCATCTGTAATTCTTACAATACATTCAGGGTTAGAACCTGGTGCTTTTTTCTTTAATGCTGCTTCTACAGCAGTTTGAAATTCTTCACCATTTGTAACTGTTACTGGCTGAACAGGATAAAGCATTCTGATTTTGAAAAACTCATTTTCGTCACCGTCATTATCTTTTCTAACTCTATGTTCTAAACTTGCAAGCATTACAAACGCTTTTGTGTTTTGTGGATCTCTATCAAGAGTCGCAGCCCATCTTGCTGAAAATACGCCTTCTGATTCTTGCCTTGCTTGCTCTAAAACCATGTAGTTTCCAGCAGCAACGTGTCTTTTATGTTTAACATTATAAAAATCAGCGATCTCTACTCTTTTATATTTTCCTTTTTGTTCAATAGGGATAAGCCTTGTTTTGATTATCTCTCCATTGTCCATTCTTTTACCTACAACATAGTTATTATCTGGATCTCCACCAATCTCATAATCAGTGATTTTTATTAACATGTTATAAACCGTAGGACGTTCCCCTGCTTTTTGTGGTGTCCTAGAACTAAAAGCGTCAGGATTTTCCTTTTTATATGCGTCCAATTTTCCCATTATTTCCTCCGAAACTTTACTAAATACTAAACTAATTTTTGGTACTATAAATTGACATTTTTGTTTTTTTTCCTAAAAACAAAAAAAGAGAATAATATATATTTTCTAATTTTTCAAGAGTAAAAAACAAAAATAAGTGTTTTTTCAACACTTATTTATTATAATATGTATTTTTTAAAAGTAAATGTATTATTGTATTGATTTTAAACGACTAAATAATTCATTTCTTTTTAATTTCATATTTAATGTTCTTTTGTAATTAGTATTTTCATGAATTTTCTCAAGTTTATAGTCAATAGTAATCTTGTCAGTCATTTGTTCTGCTATATTGAATATTTCTTTATAAAGCGTGTTATTTTCTGATATTTTATTCAATTCAATCTCAGTAAAATCAAGTGAAGAATAATCAAGTAATGAAAGTTTTCCTTTTCCAAAACTTGTTAAAGAAACGTCAAAACCATAATTTCTTAATTCTTTAATTTTTGGAATAGCTTCTGAAATATTTTGAGAAACTATTTCTTCATTTATTTTCAATTTAACAAATTTTGCTGTGTCTTTTGAGAAATTAGCTTTTAATTTATCCACTACATTGCTTTGCTTAAAATGAACGGCTGAAAGTGTTAAACCAGCTTGAATATTATTAAACTTTAATATCTCTATATCTTTCTTAGATAAAGATTCAATCATCCAATCTGTTATTTCTACAATCAAACTACTTTCTTTTGAATAAGAAAATACATCAACATTTTTTAATTTTGGATATTTTTCTTCGTCTAATGCTAGTTTTATATCTACGCCTTTAATGTCATTATTAACGTCTACAACTGGTCTATATCTAAATGACAATCCGTTTCCATAAAGAGCTTTCTTTATTTCCTTATCTACATCTCTTTTTTCTGCTGCGTTTTGATCTAACTCATCAGAATAAAATTTATATTTATTTCTGCCAGAAGTCTTTGCACCATACATTGCTTTATCAGAAGAATTTAATAATGTCTCTGCTTCGTCTCCATCATGGAAAAATATAGCAACACCAACAGAGCAAGTGATATTTAATACGTGTCCATCTAAGTGGTAAGGTTTAGTTAATTCTTTAATTATGTTTTCTGCAACAAGCGCAGCATCTTCCGTTTTCTTTATCTTTGACAATATTACTGTAAATTCATCACCTGATAATCTTGATACTGTATCAACTTTCCTTACACAAGAAACTAATCTTTTTGCAACCTCCTTTAAAAGAAGGTCTCCTATATTGTGACCAAGAGTGTCATTAATCGATTTAAAATGATCTAAATCTATAAATAAAAGAGAACCAAAATACCTATCTCTTTTAGCATTTTCTAAAGATTGAGTTAATCTATCGAAAAACAAAGACCTATTTGGTAATTTTGTTAAAGAATCTGTTTTTGCCTCTAATCTTAATTTTGATTGAAGTTCTTTTTGATCTGTTATATCTTTAAATATTGCTATAAAATTTGAAACTTTTCCTGATTTATCCAATACCGTTGTAAGAGATAATTTTTCATTATATATTTCACCAGTCTTTTTTCTATTCCATATCTCTTGCTCAAATCTGCCTTTTTTAAGTGCATTTTCAAAAAGATTCTGATAAGCTTTTGCTGTCATTTTTCCTGAATCTAAAAACGATAAATGTTTTTCTTTTGCTTCATTTATTTCATAACCTGTCACGTTTTTGAATGCAGGGTTTACGGAAATTATTTTTCCAGTTTCATCCATTACGACAATTGCTTCTTTACTGTTATCATAAAAGATTTGACCCATCTTTATCTCTTCTTCTAAATCTTTATTCGTATTTTTTAATTGTTCTATTTCACTTTTAACTTTATCAATATTTTCTCTGTTTTTTATAAACTGAGCAATTGCTTTTATTGATTTTGTTGACTTGCTGTTTAATCTGTATAGTGCTATTACACATAACAATATTACAATTAAAAATAAAGGCACAATCCATTGTTCCATGTTATTTTCCTTATTTTTTTATCTTATTAAATAAAATAATATTAAAAAAAAATAAATCAACATTTGATTTTATTTTTTTAACTACTATAATATTATTATCGGTTTTAGTAATATATAAATAAAAAAATGGAGTTTATAATGGAACAAGAAAATAATAACCCTGAAAATAAAGTTATTGATTCTGCTAAGGATAGTGTAGATAACAAAAATGTTGAAATTTCAAATCAAGAAGTTAATCCTTCAAAAGAAGATAAAAAATCAGAAGTTCAAGTTGATGATTCTAAGTTTTTAGAAAAAGCTGAGTCACAAGTTAACAGGGTTTTAAAAGATTTAGATACTTTAGCATTTCATGGTTCTAAAACAAACTTAGAAGAAAAAATAATAGATCTTATTTTAACAGAAATTAGAGAACAAACGAATGTTGCAAAAAAACAATTTTTATTAAATTTAGATAAAAAAGATTTTGATAATTTAAATATTCACGTAAATAAAGTTTTAAGAGAAATAAAAACGTTAGGTGAATTATCGAACAAACATTCTTCAGAATATTCAGAAGACCACGTATCTATGATATTTGATGCTCTTAAGAAAAAAACAAATGAAAGCAAGAAAAAAATGAAAACCAAGGACAAAAAAGACGATAAATTTTCATTTTAATAAAAAATGTATTTTTATTTTAAAAAACAACCTTTGAAAAAGGTTGTTTTTTTATTTTTTACTTGAATTTGTTGTTTTATTGTGTTAGGTTTCTGCAGCTAAATACAAGGAAAAAGGAATAATAAATGAAGTTACCAAAACCAGTTATAAAGAAAAGGTTAAAAAATCAAGAATTATTTAATAAAGCTATTGCAGAAGGAGCATCTATTCTTCAGGCAACTATTATTGCAAATAGAGATATCCCAGAAGGTACAGACATTCAAGGTTTTATGAACCCTAGTCTAAATAACCTACC
>CEUY01030385.1_pt1 | contig 30186 bp, 31 predicted proteins | sample 361481 | NCBI WGS metagenome assembly CEUY01 (sample SAMEA2622737, study PRJEB7988) | marine metagenome | isolation source: saline water (ENVO:00002010), including | reverse complement strand
ATTATCTAAAAAAGTTTTAAAAGAAGCAGGAGCAAATCAATATTTAAAAATCATAGCACTTTCAAGAATATTTTTAGACAACATTCCTCATATTCAGGCAAGCTGGTTTTCAGAAGGATATTCAACAGGACAAATGGCATTACATTATGGAGCAGATGATTTTGGAGGCACACTTTTTGATGAAAATGTAATGTTAGCTGCAGGATTTTACAACAGAACAACAATTGAAGGAATAAAATCCTTAATTAATGATGCAGGATTTAATCCTTCCCAGAGAACTACTGAATATGAAATAGTAGGGGAGAAGACGAAAGTTGGATAAATATAAAATAAAAAATCTCAAGGATTTAAATATCACTTTTGGTCATAGTCCTGATGCTGATGATGCATTTATGTTTTATGGCTTGGCAAAAAATAAAATCACAACAACTTTTAAGGTCAATCACCTCATGGATGATATAGAATCATTAAACAAAAGAGCAACATCAGGAAAATTAGAAGTAACTGCGATTTCCGCAGCTCATTACCCAAAAGTTTCTAATAATTACCAAATAATGTCATGTGGTTCTTCTGTAGGAAGAAACTATGGTCCTATATTAGTTTCAGAGAAAAAAATTAATGAAAAAAAATTATCTGGATTAAAGATAGCTATCCCAGGAGAATACACAACATCATATTTACTTTTTCAGATTTTTATTCACCAAAATATTGAACCTGTTTTTATGCATTTTGATGATGTAATTAATAGCATTAAATCTGGTTCAACTGATGCGGGAATATTATTACATGAAGGTCAAGTAACTTTTCAAGAATATGGATTAAACAAAATTCTAGATTTAGGAGAAAGATGGTTTGAAAAAACAGGTCTTCCTATACCACTAGGATTGGATTTAGTCCATAAAAAGTTCTCTCCGAAACATAGAAAAGAAATTACTACTGCGTTTTATAAAAGTATAAAATACGCTATTGAGAATGAAGATAAAGCATTAGAATATGCACTTAGTTTCGGAAGAGGAATAGAGAAAAATAAAGGTAGAAAATTTGTAAGAATGTATGTAAATAATGATACTTTAAATATGGGACAAGAAGGACTAGATGCTTTAAATAAATTATTCCAATTCGCGAAAGAATCAGAAATAATAGATAAAAAACCAAATATAGAATTATGTGTACCAGATAATTAAGTATCTACTCTTATAAAAATGAACATTTTCATAACAAACGCTCATAATAAATTATCTCAAAGAATTGGGAATCATCTATTAGAAAATCATAATATTAAATTTATTGAAGATGCTTCAAAAAAGAATTCATTCACGGAATTAAAGGGAATCAAATTCACATCTTTGGATGCTAGTATAAAAACTAATCAAATTCTTAAAGATATTGATTTAGTAATATATCAAGGCTTTATAGAGAATAATATTTCACCATCAGATTTAAACTCACATATTCAAAAAACATATAATTTGCTTTCAGCAGCTATTGAAACAGGAATATCAAAATTTATTCTTCTTAGTTCTTTAGAACTTATCAAATCTTATGATGACACAAATACTGTTACTGAAACATGGAAATCTACCCCTAAGACAGACATATCATTATTATCTGCCCATTTAACAGAAATTATCTTTAAAGAATTTGCTAGAACTTTTCCTATAAATATCTCACTTTTAAGACTAGGATATCCTATAAAATATAATAATTCTGATGAAGCTAATAAATTTAATTCTTCTGTAAAAATTAATGAAATATTTCTGTCCTTAGAAAGAATAATTTCATTAAAAAATTATAAAAAATGGGAAATATATCATTTACAATCTGATTTAAAAACAAAAAAATTTCTTACAAATAAAACAAATTCAATTTTAGGTGTACCTATAGATAATAGGAAACCCATAAATGAACCTTTTTATAATCCAAAACCAGGAGTTTCAAAAATATGAAAGTATTAATATTAGGAGCTAATGGAATGCTTGGTCCTTGGGTATCAAAAGCTTTGTCCCATCATGAAATAATAGAAACTGACTTAGAAAAAATTTCTACCAATAGAAATTTTCAAAAAATTGATATTTCTAATACTAAAGAGGTTCTAAAAATATCTGAAGGCGTAGATGCAATAATTAATTTATCTGTATTAAGAGCTGATAGAAAGTTAGCATTCGATGTAAATACATTAGGAAACTATAATATGATGTTAGCCGCTGAAACTCATAAAATTACCCGAATTATTAATACAGGTCCTCATTTTCAAATTGCTGGTCCCACATATGAAGATTTTGACTTTGAACTTAATCCAGATATGCCTCCACAACCCGGTGTAAATTTATATGCATTGAGTAAATCTTTAGGTCAAGAAATTTGTTATCAGTTCACTAGAAAAAATAAATTTATTTATTTACAAACCTTACTTTTTTATATTTTTTATGATGAAAACTACATCCGAGCGGCAGAGAAAAACCCACAACCATTAGGAACAGATCCAGCTCCATTCAGTGTTACCTGGACAGATGCTGCTAATGCAATAAAGTTAGCTCTAGAAATTAACTTAAATAAATTACCATCTAGAAGTGAAAATTATTTTATCAATTCAAATCTACCTCACAATAAATTTTCAAATAAAAAAGCTAAAAATATTTTAGGTTGGAAGCCTACTAAGGATTTCGAGGAACTTTGGAATAGAAAAACAAATGACCATTCCTAAATTTAATTCTTATCAATACAAAAAAGAAATTAATAATTACCCCATTACTTGGATATTGTTATTATTAAATCTTATTTTGTGGATCCTTATGGAAATTAATGGAGGATCACAAAATCCAATGACCTTAATAAAATTTGGAGCTAAAGAGGGAATTCTTATAACAGGAGGAGAATATTGGAGATTACTTACTCCCATTTTTTTACATATAGGTTTTTATCATTTATTAACAAATTCAATTGGACTATTCATTTTTGGAAGATATGCAGAAACTTTATTTGGCAAAAAATCTTATCTCACTATTTATATTTTTTCAGGAATATGGGGAAATATAGCAAGTTATTTTTATAGTTTTGCACTAGGGGCGGGTGCTAGTGGTGCACTTTTTGGAATAATAGCCGCATATGCATCATATTTAATTTCTAATAGGGAATCATTAGGAGAATATGGAAGACAAACTTTAACTGGAATCATTTTACTTATTTTTATTAATCTCATTTTTGGATTTACAATTGACGGAGTAGATAACTTTGCTCACGCAGGTGGATTATTTAGTGGTTTAATAATTGGATGGATATTATCTCCAAAAATAACTAGCGAAATAGTATCAATATCATCAGAAATACCCACTTTTGTAGAAAAAAAGAAATCTATTCCTAAATCCCAATCTACATGGTATGTATTAATAATTATCACAATTATATTATTTTATGTTTCTATTAACTGGATTAGTCAAAATTTTTATATTAGATTATTGACAAATTAGTATGGTGGAGACGGGGGAGAGTCGAACTCCCCGTCCAAAAAAAGTCATAATTTAACTTCTACGAATATAGTCATTGAATTTATCTTAAATCACATACTCAATGACAAATAACATGATTTAAGTTTTTGGAATTAAACTTTATTAAATGTCACCAAATTCATTTAATGCACCTTAGATTTTCGGCATCTTTCTAGTGCTTTCTAAGGATAAGCATTAGAAGATGTTAGCTACTTAAACTGCAGCTAAAGCGACTTGTTTTTCGTCGTTTATGTTTTTCCACCGTTTACGAGGTAGATGGAATCTCGATTCGCAATTAAACCACAGGCTTCTTCTGTCAAAACCACGCGTCCCCAAGAACACGATTAGTATAACCAAAAAATAAATAAATTTAAAACATTGATCTTTTTAATGATCTTTTAATTTCTATTTCTGCTTCCTTATTTTTTATAGATTGTCTTCTATCATATTTTCTTTTACCTCGAACTAAAGCAATTTCAATTTTTACTAATCTTTTTGAGAAAAATATTTTAGTAGGCACTATAGATAATCTTTTTCTATCCACATCTAGATTCCATCTTCTGATCTCTTTTTTGTTTAGTAGTAATTTCCTGTCTCTAGTGGTGTTATGTTGTAATGAAATTCCAGCAAATGGATAATGAGAAATTTGAGAATTTATTAACCATATTTCTCCTTTAATAATCTTACAAAAAGCTTGAGATATATTAACACTTCCATTCCTTAAAGATCTTACCTCAGTTCCTTTTAAAACTATTCCAGCTTCAAGTGTTTCAATTATGTCAAAATTATATTTTACTTTACGATTAGTAGTAATTTGTTACCTCGTATTAAGATTCACCATCTATTTGAAAATTAAGTTGAGTAATTGCAGCATCTAGTTGCAAATCGTCAGTCTCATTTCCAGGTTGTTTTTGAATCACATCAGGTTCTAAACCAACATTTTCAATCAATCTACCTAATGGCGTATACCAACGAGCCACTGTATAAAAAATTCCTCCTCCATTACTTAATCTTCTTTGAATCCCTACACTTCCTTTTCCAAATGTAGTTGTTCCAATCACAACGGCTCTATTATGATCTTGTAGAGCTCCTGACAATACTTCGCTACCACTCGCACTATATTCATTAACTAAAACTACCATTGGAATATTAGTGTATTTTCCTTTAGATTTAACTAACCAATTTTTTCTTTGTCCATTTCCTTTAATCTCGTACATGACCATTGAGCCTTCCTTTAAAAATTCACTAGCTATGTCAACAACAGAAGTTACTAAACCACCAGGATTTCTTCTTAAATCAAGGATAATCCCTTGATTATTTTTATCAAGATTTTTCATTACATTTTTTAATTCAGTATGAGTTTCCTTAGTAAAAGATGAAACACGTATATGAGCATAAGGAGCTTCTTTTAGTTGAGTAGATCTTACACTAGGTAATTTTATTTCACCTCTAATAATTTTTATATCTAGAGGTAGGGATTCACCTATTCTTTGTATTGTAAGAATAACAGGTGAACCTCCTTTCCCTCTTATTTTATTAACAGCTTCCATTACAGTCCAGCCATCGGTATCAACTCCATCAACAGCAAGGATTATATCACCAGCCTTAATTCCTGCTTCTTCAGCAGGAGAACCATCAATTGGAGCAACAATTACAACTCTTCTACCATCCTTTGTTTGTTGTACAGTGGCACCAATTCCTTCGAATTTACCTTCAAAGCCAGATTGTTGGAGAGCAAAACGTTCAGGAGAAATATATCCAGAATGTTGGTCATTAAGATTTTCAAAGATACCTATAACTGCTCCTTCAGCTAGTGAATCTAATTCTAAGTTTTTTTGATCAACATGATCTTGAAGTAGATATTGATATGTATCCCAAATAATTTGTAATTCTTTAGATAAATTAGCTGGAGGTTCTGTTAAGGTAACTTCAGAAATATCTATTTCAGGAATTGGTTCGGGATTATTAATATCACCTGAAGAACAGGAAATAATAAAAATAGATATAAGTATTACGAAATATTTTATATAAAAATTATTGATTTTCTTCTTCATAATTCACCTCTTTGTTTAAATACAACCTTATTAGTTTACATAACATATATAGTGCGACATTACATGTTTATTTTACCCTACCCTTGTTTTCCAGTTCTCAGCATGGTTATTTATAGTTTCTCTCAAATCATCTATTCCTTGATTCTTAGAAGCTGATGTAAATATATTTTGAATATCTTTTCCAACTAATTGTAATATTGTTTCTCTAATATCTGTTAACGATGATGTTAATTTATCAATTTTATTTAAAACTAAAATATTTTCAGAAAAATTTATTCCTAATTCTCCAAGAACATCATTAACTACATTGATTTGAGAAATAAAATTTGGTTGAGATATATCTACAACATGTAACAATAAATCTGAATCACATAATTCTTCTAATGTAGCCCTGAATGCAGCTACTAAAACAGTTGGTAGTTTATTCACAAATCCTACTGTATCACTTAAAGTAGCATTGAAAGTTGATGGTAAATAAAATTGCTTGGTTTTTGTGTCTAATGTGGCAAACAATCTATTAGATGGATTTACAGAATAATTTGTTGTTAAAGAATTAAAAATTGCAGTTTTTCCTGCATTAGTGTAACCAACTAAAGAAACATTGAATGCTTTATTTATTCTCCTATTTCTAAGTGAGGATCTAGTGTTTTTTACTTTTTTCAAATCTTTACGAATTTGATTTATTCTTTGCCGAACTAATCTTCTATCAGTTTCTATCTGAGATTCTCCTGGGCCTCTAGTTCCAATTCCTCCTCCAAGTCTTTCTAAATGAGACCATTGACCAGCTAATCTAGGCAACAAATACTCAGATTGTGCTAAATTAACTTGTAGCTTACCTTCTTTAGTTTTAGCTCTTGATGCAAAAATATCTAATATTAAGGCAGTCCTATCAATAACTTTTACATTCAAAATCTGCTCTATATTTCTTTGTTGAGTAGGATCTAGTTCATCATCAAAAATAACAACATCAATAGAATGAATTTTTACAAGATGTGATAATTGTTTTAATTTCCCTTTGCCAATATATGTTGAAGAATTTTTATTAATTATTTGGACAAATTGTTCAACAACTTCAGCTCCACTTGATATAGTTAAATTGATTAATTCTTCAAGTCTTTGCTGTAAAGTCCAATCCTCAAATTTTCCATTTCCCCTTACTTTAACAGCAACTATAATTGCTCTCTCGATTTTTTTAACTGTATTTATTGCCATATATTTACTTTATGACTTAATATCAAATTAAATTCCATTTTGAAATTCTTTCTATTCCTTGATCAACCAAATCATCAGGTGTAGTCAAAGATAGCCTTACAAACCCTTCTCCAGATGAACCATAACCTGTGCCTGGAGTAACAACAACATCACATTTTTCTAATAATAACTCAGTAAACTGTGCAGAAGTATACTCTTTTGGAATTTTACACCAAAGATATAAACCAGCTTTAGGAGTAGGAACTTCTAATCCAATTTTTCTTAAAGCTTTTACAAGTTTATTTCTTCTTTTCTCATAAATACCATTATTGATATCTAAAAACTCTTCTGATCTTTTTAATGCTTCAATTCCCATATATTGAATTGCTTGAGGAACACCTGAATCTAAATTTGATTTAACAGTAAGTAAAGATTGAACTAATTTTTCATTTCCTACTGCAAAACCTAATCTCCATCCTGTCATATTAAAAGTTTTAGAAAAAGAATGAAATTCCACAGCTATTTCTTTTGCTCCAGGTATTTGTAATATAGATGGAGCCGTATAATTATCAAAAGTAACTTCTGTATAACAAGCATCATTCATAATTGCTATATCATTTTCTTTTCCAAACTTAATTGCTTCTTTAAAAAAATCTAAATCAGCAACAGCTCCTGTAGGATTATTAGGATAGTTCAACCATAAAATTTTAGCTCTTTTTTTTATATGATCTGGAATTTTTGATAATTCAGGAAGCCATCCAAATTTTTCTAATAATGGAATTTTATATACTTCTCCACCAGCAAAATTACATCCTGCAGCATAAACCGGATATCCTGGATCAGGAATTATAGAAATATCTCCTGAGTCAATAAGGCAAAAAGAAGCATGTCCAATACCTTCTTTAGCTCCTATCAAACTAACTACTTCTTTTTCACTATCTAAAGAAACATTAAATCTTTTCTGATACCAATCAACTATTGAACTTCTAAGTTCAGGAAGACCTTCGGACTCAGGATATCTATGATTTAAAGGGTCATTAGAATTTTCTTTCATAGAATCAATTATAAATTCAGGAGTAGGAATGTCAGGATCTCCAATTCCAAAAGATATCACATCAATACCTTGCGCTTTTTTTTCTGCAATAGTTTTCGATATTCCTACAAACAAATATGGTTCTATTTTTTCAAATCTACTAGATAACTTCATGTTTTCTCCTATATTTCAATATTGTCTTTAATCAACCATTCTCCTTTAAAAACCTCTTGAGTAGGGCCTTCTAAATAAACTTCATCTGTTTGATTCCAAGAAATAAATAAAGATCCTCCTGGAACATTTACTTTTACATCTTTGGTCACCAAATTATGAGTCATAGAAATAATGGCAGAAGCTGAAGAACCAGTCCCAGAAGAAAGTGTCTCCCCTGCACCTCTTTCAAAAATTCTTGCTTTAATTTCACTTTCAGATATCACATTAACTATTTCAAAATTAATTCTATTTGGAAAAAATTTATGATTTTCAACGATAGGACCAATTCTTTCTAAATCGAACTCCTCCACAGGAGTATCAGTAATGTGAACTGCATGAGGATTACCTATATTTACACATGAAATTTTTATAGATTCGTCTCCTAGATCTAATATATAATCGAATATTTTTTCATCATTAGATAATATATCCTGTAAAACAGGTATCTCTGAGCTTTTAAATTTAGGAATACCCATTGCTACCTTTCCAGATACCATTTTTCCTTTAAACATCTTTGGAAATACGGTTCTAATACCACCCAACGTTTCAACTTCAAGTCCTTTGGGATCAAATTCGACAATTTTATTGTCAAGAACAAATTTAGAAAAAAGTCTTATTCCGTTTCCGCTCATTTCTGCCTCTGATCCATCAGGATTAAAAACTCTCATCTTTATATCTGAAATTTTTGAATCTTCTACAACAACAATTCCATCACTAAAAACACCAAAATGTGGTCTACTCATATTTTTAGATAATAAACCGAAATCTAAACTCAAATCTCTTCCATCTAGAGCTATATAATCATTTCCCGCGCCTTGTAATTTCGAAAATCTTATCTTGTTAGGTTTAGTTTTTCTTTTTTCCATAATTCATCTCAAATCATTTAAAATAATATTTAATGCATAATTATTGTCATTTTTTCCACTTATATCAATCCATCGAATTCTATTATCAGTTAATTTAAACCAATTATATTGATGCCTAATTAAATTTCTAGTAGATTTTTTAATTTGATTAACTGCATCATCAAAAGATATTTCTTCTTTAATAAATGAATATACTTCACTATAACCAATACTCTTAAATGATGGAGATTTTTTATTTAATCCCTTAGAAATTAAATTTTCCACTTCTTCAACCCAACCATTTTTAAACATTTTTTCAATTCTACTATCAATTTTTTTATATAATAGTCCTCTGTCCATAGTTAAACCATAAACTTTAAATTTAGTAAATTCTCTTTTCTCCTGTTGTTTTTCTAATTTAAATCCGGAACGACCAACTTCAAATCCTCTAATTACTCTTCTAGTATTATTTTTATCAATATTTTCAGCAATAGATGGAAATTCTTTTTTGAGTTTTTTATATAAAAAATCTTTTCCTTTTTCTTCAGATAATAATACTAATTTTTCTCTATATTTTTCATCAGGCTTCACCTTTGGTACTTTCCAATTTTCCAACAACGCCATAATATATTGACCACTTCCTCCAACTAAAATTGGTGTAATACCTTTTTTTTCAAAAGTATTAATTTTAAAATTCACTAATTCAAGAAATTCTAATAGGCTAAATCTAGACTTGGGATTTAAAAAATCAATCAAATGATGTTTAATCAGATCCATTTTAGCTTCTGTCGGTTTATCAATTCCTATATTAAGAAGCTTATAAAATAGACTTTTGTCAGTATTAATAATCTCTCCAGAAATTGTCTTAGCTAATTCAAAGCTTAAAGATGACTTCCCTACTCCGGTTGGGCCAATTATTGTTGGAATTTTAGTTATATTTTCCAAATTGATCTACATATATCTATAATTTTAAAAAATTCTTCTGGATCCATACTAGAAGAACCAATTAATGCTCCATCAATTTCTCCAGAATCAATCAAATTACTAATATTAGTACTAGAGACACTACCTCCATACAAAATAGGAATTTCATTAGTATTAGAAAGATTATTTAGTTCAGATCTTATAGCTTGAATCATTTCTTTAGCATCATTTGGTTCACATGGCACACCTGTACCAATAGCCCATAAAGGTTCATATGCAACTTTTAAAGTATCCCAATTTTTAAAACCCTTTAGAGAATCAGTTAATTGATTCAATACAAAATCAATATGATTGGACTTTAATCTAGTTTCTTCATTCTCACCAACACAAAGTATTGGGTTAATATTAACATTTACACACGATGCTAATTTTTCAGAAATATTAAAATTTGATTCATGTAAAAGATTTCTTCTTTCAGAATGTCCAATAATAGAATAATCAACATAGTCTTTAACTAATTCTGCAGATATTTCACCTGTAAAAGGACCTTCATTTTGAGATAAATGAGTAATATTTTGTACTCCAAGAAATAAATTTTCTACAGAAATATCATATAATGATTTTGTTGATAAATAGTGAGAACAAATAATGATTTTTAAATTATTATTTGAAAAATTAAATTCAAGTGATTTTTTTTTCATTTCTTCAAATATTTTTATAGAATTTTTAATTGAAAAATTCATTTTCCAGTTTGCAATTAATAATTTTTCTCTCATTTTAATCCGCCAATAAAGGTTTTATTCCAGGTAAATACTCTCCTTCTAAAGCAGCTAAGAAAGCACCTCCCCCACTAGAAATGTGTGTAAAACCATCTTTTAAATTAAATTTATTTATAGCTTCTATAGTGGAACCTCCTCCAGCATATTTTCTAGCAGAGTAATTTCGAGATACTGATAGTGCAATTTCTTTTGTACCTCTTTCAAATTTTGGCCATTCAAACACACCCATGCTACCATTCCAAATGATATAATCAGATTGATTAATTAATGAAGTATAGTTTGATATAGTCTGAGGCCCTATATCCATGATAATTCCAGAATCTGAAAAGGAAGATATATCAATAATTTTTGTATTAGTATCATTAGAAAATTCTTCAGCTTCAATAATATCTTGAGGTAAAAGAAATTTGTCATAATTATTCATAATTTTTTTAGAAATCTCATTATTAATAAAATTCTTTTGTAAAAAAGATTTTATCATCCCCCCTCCTATTAAAATCTTATCAACTTTATCCAATAAATTACTTATTATTCCAATTTTATCTTCAATTTTTGCACCACCAACTATTAAAGTCGTGAAACCTTTTTCATTATTATTCAAATTTTTTATAACTTCCATTTCTTTTTGAAGTAAAAAACCTGAATATGAAGGTAAAAAATCACATATTGAAGAAACAGAAGCATGGTTTCTGTGAGATACACTAAAGGCATCATTAACGTAGAAATCCGATAAACTTGCTAAAGTTTGAGCGAAATTAAAATCATTAGTCTCTTCTCCAGGATGAAATCTTAAATTTTCTAATAAAATTATAGGTTTTTGAGAAGAAATATTTTGATAATTTTGAAACGGAATTTCATTAAATTGCTTTTCTTGGTAAGAATTAGCATTAGGCCAATCTAGAATAAAAACTTCCCAAATTTTTTTTAATTGAGGAAGAACATTATTCAAAAGTGAAAAATTCTTGAAATCTTCTAAATTTCCTTTTGGACGACCAAAATGAGAACAAATAATTATTTTAGAAATAAAATCCTGTTTTAATAAAAAATCAATAGTAGGTTTTAAAATTAATATTCTAGTATTATCTTCTTTAGTGATATTTAAATCACATCTCAGTAAAACAGTTTTTCCCTTCTGCCCTTTAAAATCTTCAACTATATTTTGAATATTTTTTAAATTCATCAGATTTCTAAATCGAAATATTGTTTTTCAAAAAAGGATTTTAATAATGTTTTTTGATTGTAAGACAAAAAAGATCTATCAACATCAAAAAATAACTCTTTTTTAATTTCTTGTATTAAATTTTTATAATAATTTTGAAAATCAGTATTAAGTATTAATTTTGCAATTTGTTTTCTATCTTCTTCTTCTAATACTCTTTTAAGGTATATTTCTCCTATCTGTCTCTTAATAGTTGCGGATTCAAATTCTAGCCCATATAAAACAGGAATGTTTTTCTTCTTAGAAGTAAACCTATGAAATAATTGTGGACTTGGAGTTTCAGATTCAAAAATTGTCTTCCAATCATCTCGTAATTGAGAAAAAACCCCATAATTTGACCCAATTTGATTGAAAATCTTTATTTGTTCATCATTCATTGATTCAGGTAAATCTGATCCTAAAAGTCCAAATTCAAATGCACAACCTGTTAAAGATCCGGATCTTTTTTTTACCATTTTCATATATTCTTCAATAGTTACAATAGGTTTATCTTGAAAACTAATATCTAAGCTTTCACCTTCTGATAAATCTAAGAATGCTAAATCAAATCTATTTAAAGCTATTAAAATTTTTTCATCACCATAATTTTCAGAATTATCTACTATCACTAATCTTGCTAATGCATGAAAGCCATCACCAGCATTTATAGCTTGAGCAGGACCCCAAATCCACCAAACAGAAGGTTTATGATTTCTATGAGTAATACCGGACTGAACATCTCCATGAACATACCAAGAATTACCTAATAATTCTATGCCAGATGCTAAAGGAATTGATTTTTGAGAATCATTCATTAGAATTTTATTTACCATTAAAGTCAAAATCGCAAAATTTCTTTCTTTAATTACTGATTCATTTAAATCTTGTCCATATTCATCACAAATACCAAGTTGATATTTAATGATTGTATATAATTCAATATCTCTATTAACAAATTCATTAATAAACTTTTCAAATTCATTTAAATCAATTTTTAATTCAACCATAAAATTTCACCTATAACAGATCTTCAGAATAAATTAGTTTTGGAACTTTTTTTATTATTTCTTTTTTCATTATTGCACCTTGTCTAATTATTGAAAATTTATTATCAATAATTTTTATTACTGTTGAAGAGTATTTAGCTTTTCCACATTCTAAATCAACATAAAAATCAATTTCTCCTTTCTGAAAATAATTCTTTATTACAGAAATATCTTTACTTTCTTTTTTTCCAGAAATATTCGCACTAGTTCCTGTAATAGGATTACCTAACTCTTTAATCAAATTTCTAGTAAAAGAAATATCAGGAACTCTAAAACCAACAAAACCTAAATCATCCTGTATAGTATTGGGAAATTGAGCTTCACTTTTTAGAATAATGGTTAGAGCTCCTGGCCAAAAATTATCTGTCAAAATATCTATAATTTCATTATTTTTTACTCCTAATCGATTCAATTCATTTTTTTCAGAAATTAAAACAGGCAAAAGTTGGTCTTTAGGTCTTTTTTTTATTTTAAAAATTTTATCAACAGCTAAAGAATCAAAAGCATCACAAGAAATTCCATAGAATGTATCTGTAGGAGTTACAATTACACCATGGGCTTTCAGTTTATTTAATGAATAATTTATATACTCTTTTTCTAACAATTTATGTAACCTTAATTGATTATATAAGTTAAACAATATCATCAATAATAAATTAATTTTATTTATAATCAAAAATGGTAAATCCTGAAGAATCAAAAAGAATTTCAGCTTCAGATGACTTAGAAGTTGGAACTTACTTAAGCATTGCACAAAAACTATCTAAAAATGAGAGTAAATCAAAACTAGATAAAGACAAATTATTTCAACCTGGAATTTTAATTGTAGACTTTGGATCTCAATATAGTAGATTGATAGCTAGGCGAATCAGGGAATTAAACACTTATTGTGAAATAGTAAACTCTAAATCAAATTTAAATGATATTACTTCTATAGATATTAAAGGAATAATTTTATCAGGAGGGCCATCTAGTATTTATCAAAAAAATAGTCCTAAAATCCCGGATTGGATTTTCGGATTAAATCTTCCAATTCTTGGTATATGTTATGGAATGCAAGCATTAAGCTTTCAACTAGGAGGAAAAGTTTCAGAAAGCTCAAAAAGAGAGTACGGATATTCTACAATTACCGTCTCAAAAAAACATAAAATTCTTGAAGGTTTAAAAAATAATATTCCAGTATGGATGAGCCACGGAGATAAAATCATTAAACTTCCTCCTGGATTTAAATCTTATGCTTTCTCTGAAAATAGTCAAAACTCTGTAATAGCTAATGATTCCAACTACATAGGAATACAATTTCATCCAGAAGTTACTCATACTCCTCAAGGAAAACTAATCATAGATAATTTTATTTCAATATGTGATTGCCCGAAAAATTGGATCCCGAAAAGTGTAGTTGAGCACTCAATAAAAAATATTCGCGAACAAGTTGGTGATTCTAAAGTAATTTGTGCCCTTTCAGGAGGAGTAGATTCATCTGTAGTTGCAATATTACTCGATAAAGCAATAGGAAAAAAGCTTACATGTATTTTTGTAGATAATGGTTTAATGAGAAAAGAAGAACCTGAAAGAATAAGAAAAGTTTTTGAAGGAAAATTTGGGTTAAATTTAAAATTCATTAATGCATCAAAAACTTTTATTTCAGCTCTTAAGGGAGTCACTGATCCTGAAGAAAAAAGGAAAATTATTGGAAGGGAATTTGTATCGGTATTTGAAGAACATTCTTCAAAACTAGGTAATGTTGAATTTTTAGCACAAGGAACACTATATCCTGACGTAATTGAGTCAAAAACTTCAGATATGTCAACAAGCGACAAAATAAAAACTCACCATAATGTAGGAGGGTTACCTGAAAACATGAAAATGCGTTTAATTGAACCTTTAAAATTCATGTTTAAAGATGAAGTTCGTTTAGCTGGATTAGAATTAAAATTAGATAAAGAGATTATTAATAGACAACCATTTCCAGGTCCTGGTTTAGCAATAAGAATTATTGGTGAAGTAACTTCAGAAAAGTTAAGAATTTTAAAAAATGTTGACTGGATAGTAATGAACGAAATTAAAAAGAATGATGTTTACAATGAATTATGGCAAAGCTTTGCAGTATTAACTAATACTCAAACAGTTGGTGTAATGGGAGATCAAAGAACTTATAACTATGTTGTTGCTCTTAGATGCGTGCAAAGTGAAGATGCTATGACCGCAGATTGGGCTAGACTTCCATATGATTTATTGGGAGATATTTCTACAAGAATAGTTAACGAAGTACCTGAAATCAATAGAGTAGTATATGACATTACTAGTAAACCTCCTGGAACTATTGAGTGGGAATGAAAATTAATAACAATAGTAATTATACTAATGAAAATTTTACTGATTTCGATCTTCATAGTCGTAGAGTAGAATTAAGTAATTTCGAAGATTGTAAGTTTGTTAACTGTAATTTAACAGTAACACAATTTTGGGAATGTGAATTCATAGATTGTGAATTCAAGAATTCTGACCTCACCTTAATACAATTTGATAAATCTAAATTTTTAGAAACAGATTTTATGGATTCTAGATTTTCTTTATCTAAGCTAGACAAATGTAACTTCGAAGAAGCAATAAATTACTATATAGATCCTTTAAAAAATTCTATAGAGGGCGCAAAATTCAGTTCACCAGAAGTTTTGAGTTTACTAAGCCCTTTTAAGATTAAGATAGATCAAATCTTTTGAGGAGGTATTCATGAACGTATTAATAATTGGAAATGGCGGAAGAGAAAATGCTTTAGCTTGGAAAGTAAAAAATAGTCCCCTACTCAAAAATCTTTTTATCTCTCCTGGAAATGCAGGAACTTACGGATTGGGAAAAAACATTGAAATAGATATTTCCCAAAAAACAGAAATTTTAAAGTTTGTAAAATCTAACAACATTGATCTAACTTTAGTAGGTCCAGAAGCACCACTAGAAGACGGTATAGTAGATCTATTCATCTCAGAAAACCAATTAATTTTTGGTCCTTCTAAAAAAGCTGCTCAAATTGAAACTTCAAAAGTTTGGGCAAAAAATATTATGAAAAAACATAATATCCCTACCGCAGATTTCTTTTCATTCAATGATTTTTCTTCAGCAAAAAAATTTATTTTGTCTCAAAAAAAAATATCATGGGTAATTAAAGCTGATGGATTGGCATCAGGAAAAGGAGTAATTCTTACAAATAATAAAGAAGAATCTATGAATGCTCTAAAAGAAATATTGATTGATAAGAAATTTGGAAATGCAGGTAATAAAATTATCATTGAAGAAATGTTATTTGGTAAAGAGGTTAGCGTATTTTCATTCGTAAATGGTAAATTTGTTTCCTCTCAAATTTCAGCATGTGATTACAAAAGATCTCATGATGGAGATAAAGGCTTAAACACTGGTGGAATGGGTTCTTATAGTCCACCAGAATTTTGGAATGAAAATCTTTCAAACACTATTAGTGAAGAAATAATGATCCCTACTGCAAAAGCTCTAGTTGAAGAAAATGTGCCATTTCACGGAATGCTTTACGGAGGAATTATGTTAACAAGTAATGGACCTAAAGTATTAGAATTTAATTGTAGATTTGGAGACCCTGAAACACAAGTAATTCTTCCAAAATTAGATTCTGACATTCTTGAAATTTGTTATAATACTGCAAAAAAGACTCTCAATGAAAAAACTCTTGTTAAATGGAATAATGATAATTGTGTAGGAGTAGTAATTACCTCTGGAGGATACCCTAAAAATTATAAAATTGGACATGAAATAAAATTAAATAGTAGCCCAATTAGTAATTCATTAATTTTTCATTCAGGTACAAAAATAGAAAATGATGGAAAAATCACTACAAATGGTGGTAGAGTTTTAGTTTCAGTTGGTATAGGTAAAACAATGACTATAGCAAGAAATAAAGCATATAAAAATATAGAAAATATCTATTTTAAAAATATGTACTTTAGAAAAGATATATCAGAAAGAGCATTATCGTAGGACAAATATGATAGATAGATACAGTAGAAAAAAAATGAAATCTATTTGGGATGAAGATTCCACATTTGATATTTGGTTACAAATTGAAATTGCTACATGTCAGGCTTGGGCTGAAACAGGTTTAATTTCAAAGAGTGATATAGAAAAAATTAAAAAAGCAAAATTCAATAAGAAATCATATGATAATTGGTTTTCCGAAACAAAACACGATTTAGTTTCGTTTACAAGAGCAGTAGGAGAAAGCTTAGGTGATGAGAAAAGATGGATTCACCATGGTCTTACTTCCAATGATGTAAAAGACACTGCATTAAGCTTACAACTTGTAAAAAGTTTAGAAATTATTGATGAAGACATTAAAAAACTAAAAAATTCCATTAAAAAAAGAGCTATAGAATTTAAGAATACTCCATGTATAGGAAGGTCTCATGGAATACATGCTGAACCTATGAGTTTCGGATTAAAATTAGCCCTTTGGTGGGATGAATTAAATAGACATGAAAAAAGAATTCACCAATTAAGAAGTGTAATAAGTGTTGGAAAAATATCTGGTCCAGTTGGGAGCCACGCTAGTATTCCTCCATTAATAGAAGAAAAAGTATGTAAGTATTTAGGTTTAAAGCCAGCACCAGTTTCTAATCAAATAATACAAAGAGATAGACACGCAGATTGTATTCAAAAATTATCATTAATTTGTTCAAGTATAGAAAAATTTGCAACAGAAATCAGAGCACTACAAAGAACAGAAATAGCAGAGGTACAAGAACCATTTGGAACTAAGGGATTTGTCTCTACTGGATCTTCATCAATGCCACACAAAAGAAATCCAGAACTTTCTGAAAGGATTTGTGGTCTTGCTAGAATAGTAAGATCCAACTCTATTACTGCCCTAGAAAATATCCCCTTATGGCATGAAAGAGATATTTCTCATTCATCTTCAGAAAGAATCATCTTCCCAGATTCATTTTTAGCAACTGATTATATTATTGATACTTTTGAAAAAATAATAAGTAAAATGAATGTTTTTCCTAAAAAGATGTACGAAAATCTTGATAAAGGAGGAGGAATAATTTTTTCTGAAAGAATCATGCTTGCTTTAGTAGAAAAAGGAATTTCTAGAGATCAAGCTTATAAAACAATCCAAAAACATGCATTGGATTCTGTAGATAATTCAAAAAACTTTAGAGAAGAAATACAAAAAGAAAAGTTAATCAATGATAATTTTACAAAAAATGAACTTTCTTCTTTGTTCGATTACTCATATTATTTAAGGTTTACAAATGAAATATTTTCTAGATTAAAATTTTAAAGGAAAAGATGAACTCAATATTTGAAACAAATTTACCAGGATTAACTCATAGAGGAAAAGTAAGGGATACATATGAACTAAACGACAACTTGTTATTGATGATAGTCACTGACAGGATCTCTGCTTTTGATGTTGTTTTGCCTGATCCAATACCTGGAAAAGGCAAAATTCTTGCCTCTATGTCGAAGTTTTGGTTCAACGCTACTAAACACATTATTCCAAATCATTTTATTGGCTTAGCATCAGAGCCAGAAACCTTTGATCTAATTAAAGAGAATAAAATATCTTCTTTATTAGATGATGAAATCAAAGCAAGAACTATGGTGGTAAAAAAGGCAAAAAGAATTGATATAGAATGTATAGTAAGAGGATATATTACAGGATCTGCTTGGAGTGAATATAAAAAAACACAGCAAATAAATAAAATCAACATTGAGCCTGGTTTACTAGAAGCTCAAAAATTTCCAAAATTCCTGTTCACTCCAAGTACTAAAGCTGAAATAGGACATGATGAACCCTTATCACCACAGGAAACCTATGATCTAATTGGTGAAGAGTTAACAAATAAGCTTGAACAAATAAGTATAGATATTTTCACTTTTGCCCATCAATATTCTTTATCTAAAGGAATCATTCTAGCGGACACAAAAATGGAATTTGGATTTTTAAATGATCAATTGATACTAATAGACGAACTTTTGACTCCAGACTCCAGTAGATTTTGGTCTTCAAATGATTATAAACTAGGTAAATCACCTGAACCATTTGATAAACAACACCTTAGGAATTGGTTAATAAAACAAGATTGGGACAAGAACCCTCCTGCTCCTAATCTTCCAGAAAAAATAATTAATCAAACAATAGAAAAATATTCAGAAAGTTTTCAAATTTTAACTACTAAATAATTATTATGAAAAAAGAACAAAAACAATCACAAAATAATTCACGACCTGAATACCGAAGAGGTATGACAAAAGGACAAATACGTGCTGAAAGAAGACAAAGAAGTCAATCAAGGAAAAAAAGGAAACAAATAATAATTTATTCAGTAATAATTATCATCGCCTTACTTTTAATTTTAAGTCTTTTGTTGCCTAGTCTTGCTACAAGAAATACTCAAAAAAGTATCTCCAGAGACCCCAAACCCTTTAATGCTTCTGGTCCAACTCCTGCATTAGAAGACATGGGAAGCCAAGTAATTCCAGTAGGTTCCTCGCATGTACCTTATTCAACGAAACCTGCTACATCAGGACCTTATTGGTATATTAAACCAGATGTTGAAGATTTAGCTAAAGAAGGAGCTCCAGTAAAATGGGGAATTTACGATAAAGAAATACCAGATGAAGCTTTAATTCACAATCTAATAAGAGGTGGAATAGGTATTCATTATAACTGTCCAAATGGTTGTAAAACTTTAGTAAATAGCTTGAAAGATATAATTCCTAGAAACAAATCACAATTTGTTATGTCTCCATATTCAGGAATGCCTTCGAAAATAGCTATTACTTCTTGGAGACATTTGATGTATTTAGACGAATTTGATAGTGAAAGAATCAAAGAATTCATCGACTCTTACAAAGATAGAGCTCCGCAAAGTATTCCTGGAAACTATTGGCCTCAAAATTAATGATTTTTCTTTCTAAAATTTATGTTAAATACAAGTCAGGTATAAGTGATCCTGAAAGTATAAACATTTTGTCTGCCCTTGATAAATTAGGTTTTAATAATGCTAAAAATCTTTCTACAGGAAAATTTTTTGAACTCACAATAGAATCAAAAGATTTAAAAAGTGCAAAAAATGAAATAAAAGAAATTTGCAATCAACTTCTAACTAATCCTGTAATTGAACAATACAGCTTTGATGTTTATGAATTCAACCAATAACACCTTTTGTACTAGGAACACTATAAGAATCATCAATTTTGATTGCTGATTTTAATGCTCTAGCAAATGCTTTAAATGTAGCTTCAATAATATGATGTTCATTTTTACCTTTTAGAACCGAAATATGAAGAGACATTTTTGATTCTACAGACAAACTCTCAAAAAAATGCCTAGCAAGATCTGTAGGAAATTCTCCTATTTGATTGGATGGAATAATACTTATGTCATGATATCCTCTACCTCCTAAATCCATTACCACTTCTGTTAAAGCTTCATCTAAAACAACTTTACAATCAGACATTCTAGTAATACCTACTCTTTCCCCTAATGACATATCTAAACATCTTCCTAAAACAATAGCAGTATCCTCGATTAAATGATGTGGGCCAGTTTCAATATCTCCTTTGGCTGTTACAGTTAAATCAATTGATCCATGCTTCGAAATTTGCTCTAACATATGTGTTAACATTCCAATTTGAGTATCAATCTTTGAAACACCATTACCATCCAAATTTAATTTCACAAATATTGAACTTTCTTTAGTATCTCTTTTTAATTCAGCAGTTCTCTTTTTAGACTTTACCATTTTTTCACCTATTAAACTTTTAATATTTTCTTCAAAATTGAAATCAATATTTCCATTTGATTTGTTGTACCGATAGAAAATCTTAACATTTTACGCAATTTAGTATCAGAAAACTTTCTTACAAATATCCCATTGGAAGCTAATTCATTATATACATCTGTTGAATTAAAATCTAAAAATTCAATCAATACAAAATTACCCATTGATGGAAATAATTTTATACCTTTAACTTTACTCAATTCAGATTCAAATTTCCTTTTATCTTTAAGCATGATTCCAACTTTTTCTAAGGATAATTCAGGATTTGATAGTATAGTAATTGCAGCTATCTCTGCTGCTACATTAATGTTATAAGGTTGTTTTATTTTAATAATATTTTCAATAATTTTAGAATTTGAAATCATATATCCAATTCTTAAACCAGCAATTCCAGCCCATTTACTAAATGACCTTAGTATAATTAAATTTGGGTATTCTCTGACATATTTAGCTAAAGAAACACCAGCAAACTCAAAATATGTTTCATCTACAACAACAATAATTCTAGTTTTTAATATTTCTAATAAATCTTTTTCATTTAATAAATTACCTGTTGGGTTATTGGGTGAAGCTAAAAAAATCATTTTTGTATTTGGTGTTACTTTAGATAAAATACCAACTATATCCACATCCCAAGTATTATTTCGTGGAACAGATTCTATTTTAGCCCCAATAATTCTTGCTCCAAAATTATACATCCCGAAAGTCGGCTCACAGTCTATAATAGAATCTCCTACACTTACAAAACTCCTAAACAACAAATCAATTAATTCATCTGAACCAGCACCGGCCACTAATTCAGAAAAATTCATACCAGTATAATTTTCTAGAGAAGATCTTAATTTTCTTTGTAATGAATCTGGATAAATACTTAAATCTGAAGTTTTAATTTCATTTAAAATACCCTCAACAGGACCATAAGGATTCTCATTAGCATTTAAACGAATAACATCTTGAGATTTAACTCCCGAAGATTTAACTAATTCTTCAGTAGGATCTACTGGAATATAGGGCTGAATTTCTTGTATGTGTTTATTGTAAAATTTATCTAAATCTAACATTACTAATCTTCAAGAATAATTTTTTTCCTTAATTTTGCTGCTTCAGCATGACCTTGTAAATCTTCTAATTGTGCTAAATTTATTACATCATTAGATAAAAGTGCCAAATCATTTTCCTTAATATTTACAATTGGTATGAATTTTAAAAAATTTCTTACACTTAAAGAAGAGGCAAATTTGGCTGATCCTTCTGTAGGCATCACATGGCTAGGACCAGCTATATAGTCACCTATAACTTCTCCAGAAACTTCTCCTAAAAACAAGCCACCTAAATTATTTAAGTTTTTTATATAAATTTCTGGATCATCTACTAATAAACTTAAATGTTCTGGGGCAATGAAATTAGCAACTTCAATAGCTTCATTAATATCTGAAACTAGAATGCTCATTCCTCTATTTTGTAGAGATTTTCCAGCAATATCACCTCTACTGATTTTATTTAATTGTTGAATTAATAATTCTTCTACATTATTTAATAAATCTAATGAATTTGTAACTAAAATAGGGAATGCAAGTTGATCATGTTCAGCTTGAGCAATTAAATCTGCTGCACATAATTCTGGATTAGCTTTTTCGTCAGCTATTATCATTGTTTCTGTGGGGCCGAATAATCCATCTATTCCCACTTTGCCAAAAATTTTCTTTTTCATTTCAGTAACAAATATATTTCCTGGTCCACAAATCAAATCTACCTTGGGAATAGTTTCAGTACCTAAAGCAAATGCTGCTATAGCTTGTGCACCACCAATATTGAAAACTTTATCAACTCCAGAAATCTTACAAGCAGCTAAAATATGGGGATTTTCGTTCATATTATTTTTAACAGGTGAAGTAACAATTACCTCTTTTACACCAGCTATTTTTGCTGGAATAGCCGTCATCAATACAGTTGAAACTAGAGGCGTTAAACCACCAGGGACATAACATAAAACTCTTTCTATAGGTCGAACAATTTCTCCTAAACCTTTTTCTTTGTTAAACCAAGAAGAAGGCATAATATTCATTTGGAAATCTTTGATTCTATCAGCTGCAACTTCCAAAGAATTTATTATTTTAGGGGAAATTTGATCTAATGATCTATTAATTAACTTTTCTGAAACTTGAAAATTTTCTAAGTTACTCCCATCAAGTTTTTCACAAAGTTTCCTTAGTGCTAAATCTCCATCTTCCTCTATATCATTTAATATTCCTGAACATACTTCACTAACACTCATTTTCTTACCGAATATTTTAAATATTCCATCTTGAACCATTTGATTTGAAATATTAGAATTTCTCAGAGATTTAGTAAAAATTTTTTTTAATTCTTTTATACCTAAAATTTTTTTCATATTTCTAAAATTTTAAATCCTATTAGTTAAGATCTGATTAATAATTTTCTTTAAATCTTTAGATGAATCTAATCCTTCAGGAATTAAAGATTTCTTCCCAATTAATGAAGCTTGAGATTCAAATACAATACCATCTTTGATAATTTTAAGATCATTATCTCTTATAGTTGTACCAGTAACTGTAATATCTGCAATCATATCTGCATATCCTAATATCGGAGCAGCCTCAAACCCTCCACTTGCTGAAACTAAAACAAAATAATTTACTCCGGCTTGTTTTAAAAAATCTCTAACAAGCTTTGGATACTTAGTAGCAATCCTCAAATCCATACCTTTATTCCTTAACTGAATAGCAACATCACTTAGATCTGAAAGATATGATACATCTATCCATGAGTTAGGACATGCAAGTACTAATTTTGCTTTTCCAAAACCTAAATTCTCAATAATAACCTTTGTAGAATATGAGTTTTTTCTATATTCAAAGTATCTATCAAGTCCTACAATTCCTAAATCTCCATTTCCACTTTCAACTTCTTCAGTAATATCTGAAGACCTTTGAAATAGTACATCTACATCCATTCCCTGAATATAACCAAGATATTTTCGAGATTTTTCCTTAATTACTGAAATATTATTATTCTCAAGTAATTCCAATGCTCCCTCTGATAGAGCACCTTCTGAAGGTAAAAGTAATCTTAATTTATTCATATTTTCATTTTTTCTCAATTAATTCAGATATTAAATCTATATTAAATGCAAAACCTAATGCCCCGGAATTAAATTGATAACCCAAATTATTAGGTAATTCATCATACCGTCCTCCTCCCCCAATTGTTATCGATTTATCAAAATTTTCATAAAAAATGTCAAAAACCATTCCATTATAATAAGCCAAATTTCTAGTAACATTTAAATCTATGACAATACTATCTTTTTGAGATACTCCTTCAATAATATTTTCTAATCTTTCTAGTTGATCAGTTTTTATATTTCTACTTTTAAAGTATTTATTTAATTTTTCTAAAGAACCATTTAATTCTATTAATCCAAGAAGAGCTATTGTAGCTTCATTAAAATCTTCAAATGAAGTTCTAGATATAATTTTTTCTATGATTCTTTCTCTAATATCTTCTATACTTCTTGATCCTAAAGGTCCATCAATTTTCTTTTCTAAGTTCATAGTTAATTCTTGTTTTATTTTTTTTATATCATTTGTCTTATTAACAGATATTTCCAATTCATTTAGAAAATTTAAATTTCCATTTAGTAAATTTTGGCTCTTTGCTTTATTTAAAATTTCCTCTAAACCATAAGATTTATCAACTAATCGAAATTCATTTATCAAAAACAATTTAGATCTACTAGGTAAATCAAAATGACTCAATAAATCTAATAGAACTCCTATATGACCTACTCTAATTTCTATATCTTTTAATCCTAATTTTTCTATTGATCCAGAAGCTAAGTCAATAACTTCTGAATCTGCTTTAGTAGATTTAGATCCAAAAAATTCACATCCTACTTGGTTAAATTGTCTGAAATTAGAATCATCATTAAAAAATCTAAACACAGGTCCTGAATAACAAACTTTTAAAGAATCTTTATCATTTAACAATCTTTTATTACCTAAAGATCTTATTACAGATGCAGTAAAATCTGGCCTTAAACTAACTAATACTCCTTCAGGATCCTCAAAAGTATATAATTGAGAAGAAATATCTCCACTAGCTTTTCTAATAAATAACTCTGTTTTTTCAATAATAGGAGTATCTATTGAAACATAACCTCTTGAAGACAAAAAAGATTCCACTAAATCAGATGATCTCTTAATTACATTCACAGAATTTTGATCTTTATCTGAAAATTGTTTTAAAATTTCGATTGGTTGAGGTGTTTTTTCCATTTTCCACTTATAACTGTTTTCATACATTATAATATTATTAAGTAGAAAATGATGTGATTTTAGGTGGAATATTTTTAAATTCCAAACACTTTTTTAGGTACATTATTGAATATGTCATCTTTTTCATTTTTTGAAAAAGTTTTTGATTCTTTTATCCAGTTTAAGGCATTTCTATAACCTTCTCTGTTAGACACAGGGGGAAAATCACTACCCCACATTAATTTTTCAGAACCAAATATCTCTAGAGTCATTTCAACAATTCCTCTAGAATCAATTAGAGTAAATGAAGGAGATAAAATTCCTGGCCTAGGCTCTATTTCTCCTAATCCAGGAATTTTCATATAAACATTATCTCTAGAACCATATTCTAAAACTTTTTTATACTGAATAATTAATTCATGAAATGACATTAACTCACCTTTCTGAGCTTTATAGTTACTAAATCCTGCCAAATGCTCTAAAACTATTTTTGTTTTGGGGTTTTTATCAATAATCTCTGCGAAATGTATTGCTGAAAAATCTTCTAAATCTCCTATAACACTAACGGCTAATCCAAGTTCTCCACAAATTGACCATAAATCTTTGACATCAATACTATCGAACTTTGAATTTGGAGACATTCTAATCCCAGCAGCACCTTTTTTAGTTAATTTTTCTAAATATTTTATAGGATTTTCTTCAGATGGATCTACTAAACATACGACTTTAAACTTATCAGGATATTGTTCAGTGACCTCAAAAAGATATTCATTATCGAAATTCCCTCCATGTTGAATCAAAACTCCACCATCAACTCCATTATTTTCCATTTGAAAAATTAGTGATTCTATAGGTTCAAACCAATTATTTCCTGCATGGCAGTGAGTGTCTACTATTCTAAAATCATTATCTTTCAAGAACCCACCAATACTCTGAAAACATCTTTACTTGATTTATTCATTCTTTCATAACCTTCTTCTATTACATTATCAAGAGAAACTACATCTGAAATTAATGGCGAAGGGTCTATTTTACCTTCATTTAAAAGATATACTGCTGTTTCCATATCTCCTGGTGAAGCAGCAACCGACCCTATCACTTCTCTTTCAAAATTAACAATTTCATTAAAATCCATTTTCGGTTCTGCAGAATAAATTCCAACTAAGATAGTTTTTCCTCCTTTTCTAGTGTAATTAATAGCCATTCTAGGAGTTTCAGCTGCACCCGCAGTTTCAAAAACAATATCATGACCAACACCATCAGTAACAGTAAGTAGTTTTTCGAAAATATCTGATCTTGAAGTATTAAAAGTAAAATTCGCTCCCATAGATTTTGCAAGTTTTAAACTCTCTTCTCTAACATCTAAAGCTGTTACAACTGCACCAGATGCTTTTAAAACTTGGAGCGTGAGTAGCCCAACTGTACCACAACCCAATATTGAAACTTTGTCTCCTGGTTTTAATCCAGATTTTCTAACAGCGTGACAAGCAACCATCGTAGGCTCCATAAATGGTGCATTTTCTGATGGAACATTGTCAGTAATTTTTATAAGGTGACTTGCTGGCCATCTCATAAACTCAGCTAAACCTCCATCATCCATAAAACCTGCAACACACATCCCAGAACAACCACCCCCTTGACCATTTAGACACCAAAAACATTTATTACAATGGATAACGTTATTTACTACTACTCTATCCCCTACTCTTAGTTCTTTAACATTTTTTCCTATCTCAACAATCTGACCTGTGATTTCATGACCTGGGATCAAAGGAATCATTCTTCCACTATATGGATTTTTTTCTCCACTTTGCATCCATAGTGGACCATACTGCCATTCTTCAATATCTGTAGCACATATACCTGTGAAATTAATTTTCAAGATAACATCATCAGAATTTTTAAGTGTTGGATCAGGCCAATTTTGTTCAAGCCTAATATCTTTATTTCCATAATATACCAGTGCTTTCATTGATACTCCTTAATTAATTACTATTGTGCCATTATTTTTAATTTGTTTAACACCTGTATCACTCTCATATGTTATAGCTTTCAATGATGTTTCTATAGATTCTCCCGACTTTAGATTTAAAGATGTTTTCTCTTGTGATCCTGGAAAAGGATTTCCATCTGGTAAACTAGTACACAATTCAAGACCAAGATTGTAATGTCTTCCATACCAAGGATACCCAGAACCTCCTCCAAAAACTTGCCAATTCCATACATATCTAAAAACTTCTTTTGAGAAAAGCATTCCTATACCAACCTTTTTTTTCTTATTGGTAATAGCGTACCAACCATCAGATAAATCATGATACACAGCTAAATCTTCAAGTTTTGAAGATTTTGGTGGAACTTCTCTCATATCAACATCTCCGTTTGGACCTTCAGTAAAAGGCCAAACTCCTTTTCCTTTTGATTTAAGTCTATTCCCTGAGGTACCTTCATTTAAATTTAAAATTTTTGAATTCGGTAAATCAATTCTGCATTCTTCACTTAAAAATGGGTCCCCAAAGACAATATGTTCAAGCCAAACACAATCAGAGTTACCTGCTGACTCATTAGTAAGTTTAAAATCAATCTGTAAAGAAGGGTCATTTTTCTTCACAGTAAATGTTTTTTCTATATAAAAAGGAGTTCTATAAGTTCTAACCCAAAATTTTATTGAACATTCTTTTGGATCATCTTTTATAATTTGAGAATCCCAAGGCATATGACTAATTTCAGAGTGTTGACCCATTGGAGCACCTTGATAATCTTGTTGAGAATTACCTGCAGTTGGAGCACAACTTTGCCATCCGCCTTCATAAGTATCCATCCAAGAAGAATCTCCAGTTGTTGATAAAAATTTTGAAGTATCTCTCACACCCCAAACACTTCTCCACATATAATCAGTATCCGAGGGTTTATGGACAAAAGAATATATATCAGCTCCTTTATCAACTAATACTACAACCCGAATCAATTCGTTTTCAATTATAGCTACCTTATTATTCCTAAAACTCCAATCATCAGATACTCTGCAACCAAAATTTCTTTCATTCTGATAATGCATTATCGCTCCTTTTTAAAATATAATTAATACTAATTATCAATGTTGTGAAACAAAACCACAAATTAAATTAAGTTAAATTAATTCGAGTATTTTAAATGACTATTACTGCTATAATTCTGACTTTCATATCAGCTTTATGTCATGCTTCTTGGAATATTTTAATTAAAAAATCTACTAATCCTGCTTTATTTATCTCATTAATAGGATTTTGCACAACAATATTAGTTTTCCCTCTAGCGGTTTACAAATTATTATTTAACACACCTAATATTTTAGGATTTATATTAATAGGTTTAACTTGGATTCTACATCTAGGTTATTTCACTTTCTTAGGGCAATCATACAACAGAACTAATCTAAATATCGTCTACCCTATTTCAAGAGGATTTGGTTTACTATTAGTTCAAATTTTATCTATTTTAATTTTAAAAGAATCCATTACATTAACAGCTATTTTAGGATCATCTATCATAATATTAGGGATATTGGGAGTAGGTTTTTTTGAAATATCTCAAATATTTATTTCAGTTAGAAAAACTAAAAAAATCATTGATAAAAGTATCTTACTCACTTTATTAACGGGATTAACAATTTCTTGCTATTCATTAATTGATAAAAAAGGATCTTATGAAGTAGACCCTTTTTTATATGTATTTTTTGTGAATTCTGCAGCTATTGGAATTCTAATTCCAATGATCAGAAAAATTGCAATTCAAAAAACGAAAACATTTTTTTTCAATCATTGGAAATCTTTGATTTTTGCTTCAACATTTCAGTATCTTGGATATTCATTAATAATAATTTGTTATAGTTTCACAAATTTAAATTATATTTCAGCATTTAGAGAAATAAGTTTAATATTAGGAATATTTCTAGGATATTTTATTCTGAAAGAAGACCTTACTTTTCCCAAAATACTGGGAACTTCATTAATAATTTTGGGAGCAATATTAATTGCAATTTAAGTCAATTTAACTAAAAATTTTATCTCTCCAAGAATATTTTGGAGTCCATCCAAATTTCTCTTTAGCAAGATCTATTTTTATAGGAGCATCATGACCTTGAAGTTTTTCACGAATTTGAACATTAGGATATACAGTTTTAATAGCTTCCATTGTATCTAAAGTGATCATAGTATCTTTAGCATTTAGAAAAAATTTCTCATGTCCTATCCATCCCTTACTTTCTATAGCCATTCTACATGCTGTTGCAGCGTCCTTAATGTGAAGATATGTCCAAAAACCCTGACATCTCTCCCAAGGATCTGAGATAGGATTACTATGAAGATTTTTAAAAGTAGTGTCATCCCACATTCCATTGAATCTCATACTGGCTATACTCATTTGGGGATTTCTTCTTTCGAATGCATCCCCTACTTGCTCGCCTATCCATTTAGCAACAGAATAAGGATCTTCACTCCTTGTTCCCTGATATTGATCTATTGGAAAGTAATCTGGAGGTTTAACTTCTTTTGACTTCCATCTAGCTGCTGTCCCCATTGCTCCAATTGAATTATAAGAAGAACCTAAAACTACCTTATTTATTCCAAGTTGTTCAGAGGCTCTACAAATATTCCAAATTGATGTGGTATTGGTAAAAAAAACAAATTCTTCTGTGTAGTGTTCTGCGCTAGGACATGCTGCAAGATGTATTACTGCCTGGCATCCATCCATAGCAGAAATTACTTGACCGTAATTCGTAACATCAACTTCAAAAAAAGTAGGGATTTTATTCCAAGACTCTCTCATCTTAATAGCTGTATGGGCATTTGCTGTAGCAGTAGTTCCACTATGATAAAGAGTTCCCATTCTTATCTTGTCAGCATTAACTACTTCATGATTATTTTCTAGAAGTTCATTTATCACATAATGACCTACAATACCTGAACCACCTGTTAGTAATACTTTCATATTTCTCCTGTCACAATTTATTACCAATCTATATTAAGTTCACTAGTAATACTATTAAACCAATCTATAACTTCAGGATGATAAGGAATTCCATTTTGTTCTCTTTCTATTTCAGTTTCATGCTCAAGTAGGCCAGCATATACTACTCTTTCTTGTCCTGGAACAGGTGGATTTTTCTTCAAATCATCTAGGTAATCATCTAAATCTTTTATAAAATCATTAAGATTTGAAAAAGCATCTATATTGTATGCTATAAAATGATGAGCTGAACCTTTTCTACGGCCTAAGCCTCCACCTGTAGCAGATAAAATTGAAGTCATAATCTCAAGCATTACTGCTAATCCATATCCTTTATG
>CEUY01027246.1_pt1 | contig 30248 bp, 26 predicted proteins | sample 361481 | NCBI WGS metagenome assembly CEUY01 (sample SAMEA2622737, study PRJEB7988) | marine metagenome | isolation source: saline water (ENVO:00002010), including | reverse complement strand
ATACCAACCAAGGTCAAGGTCTGTTCATCGGCGGTGGCTCATTCACAGTCGCAGGTCAGAACGCTCCGCGTGCACAGCAAGGCTTCGGTGTAGGTGGTGTTCATTCACAGTACAAGTTCTAATCTAATAGGGTTAGTCTAAATAAAGCAGGTGGAAATAATTCCACCTGCTCCTATTTTTTTCACATTAGAGATGGACGTATGAATCAAACACACTACGGCGTAACTCTTGAGTTAGTCGATTTAGAATCAGAGTACTCTGAGTCAATTGTAAATGCCTTAAAAGATGGCACAACCCCACCCATCCTAATTAATGATGTGGCTAAGGAAACGGATGACATGGGTGTACTGGAGGCAATCCAGAAACACTTACAAAACCGTATCGTGGACGAGGAACTGAATAATGCACCTATCTGTAGCGTGGATTGTCCGGCACCTGTAACCAAAGCGTATAACCTAGGTCGCACATGTCCCACCTGTGGCAATGTCGTCACGCAACGCAAGATGGTCAGCGAAATCTGGCTTGAGGCACACGAGGATGTAGGAACGTATATCAACCCACGTTTCTGGATGCTCTTCTCGAAGTTCTTCGGTAACATGAAATTGAAGAAGTTCGAACGAAACAATGTTACCATGACACGTGGTAATGATATCATGGCGTGGATGGTAGACCCTACCTATAAACCTGAAGCCATGGCGAAATCTGGTCGGTCTCGCTTTAAATTCGTAGTTGACTTGTTAGAGAGTTACGGCTACGTACGTGATGTAAATTACTTCCGCCAAAACTACCGCACTGTGATGGGGTGGTTAACTGAATACAGTAACTGGCACCAGATAATGAACACCACGAATACCAATCGTGAAGATGCTAAAATTAAACACGCTAAGTCGGAGCGTGATCGTCAGGATTGGGAAAAATTTGTATCGATGTATCGCAACGTAGTATTCACAAAGTACTTACCGTTGTTATCACCAATGCTCATTGTTGCTGAGGAATACGAAAACCGTATTACCGTTGACCCTGTATATACGGCACAGTTAGACTCAGCAAAAACAATCGGTTCTATCTATACACATATACGTCCTTTGAAAGAACGTGATGTGATTGGACGTTCCATGCGTGCCAACCGACAACTGGCATACTTCTACGTGGATTACCGCCGCGAGCAAAAGTCCCAAAAGACTGGCTCGTATCGTGGTAAGAACTCCTCGACATTTATTCCGTTCTCAGGTCGTGCAACAATCACACCTATCACGGAACCACATGACCCGTACAAAATGGATGGGCCATGGCGATGGACAGTTAACCTTTTCTCAATACACATCGAGAACAAGTTACGTCGTCGCGGCTATACACCTAAAGAGATTCACCGCATCATGGATTACGCATGTATGCAGTATGACCCGCTCATCGAAGAAATCTTCTACGAGCTTGTTGCAGAATCTCCGGGCGGTAAAGGCCTTAAAGTCGTACCCCTACGTAACCCGACGCTTGTACAGCTATCTGTAGAAACGTTGTATATTGACCGTATCATCACTGACGTTAATCAATGTTCGCTACGTATCTCTGTACTTGTAATCAAGCAGATGAACGCGGACTTCGATGGCGACCAATTGATGGTGTACGTACCTGCCGATTCCGTAGAGATGGAAATGGCAGATGCGTTGCTTCCGGAGCACGGTATCCTTTCAGCATCTAACCCTAATGAGGTTGCGAACGGGATGGTTCTGCACAACGAACTTATCTCGATTCAAAACCGTTATCTATTAGATGACGCTGAAGATATGGAATCGGGCACTGGTATTTAAGAGAGGTATTTAATCTATGTCAATGTGGCAACAAACCCAAACGTCGTTTGGCGAAGTCGCAGGCAGCGCTTTCAACTTTTTGGAAGAGTCGTTCAACAAATCAATATCGACTGTGTCGGGTGAATTTGCTGACATGCTTACTAACGTCCGTCAGTCTGTAGTGAGTCATCGTGCTTTCCGTAGCGCAGTAGCCGCAGGTCGTCGTCTACGTTACGGTGGTACAACGGATGAGGTTCGTGAGCTATTCACTGTAGGTGAGATGCAGAACGCGCCAATCGTTATGGAGCCGGGTCTGGTGGCAATGCCTGAATACCGCGAGCTGTATAATGAGAATCGTGCAGCAGGTTTCGAGAATGGCTTTAGTCAGAATGATAACTTCCGTGGAAGTGCGTACATGCTAACCGACCACAACTACCGTATGGTGACAAATGGTCTGTCAACACAGTACGACGAAGAGCGCATCTGGAGCTTCACCACACCACATATCCACGACGGTGACTACAACAAAGCTGACCAAATCGACTTTATGAAAGTATGGGCGCGTGCCCGTAAACTCGATTGGGAAGATGAAGATCCGTATTCACAAATGAACGCGGGTTGTTCAATTTAACTAAGAGGGCTCCGGCCCTCTTTTTTTAGGAGTTAACAATGACGGAAATTGTAGTGGGGAGATTATCCACAAAGGGATGGGCAAAAACTGTCCCAGACAAGATGCGTCAGGCTCTGCAAAATTACGAGAGCTCGGCTTACTCGCAGAGCACAGTATTTGCAGGGAAAATCGTCTCTTGGCCATACGCACAGCAGCGCGCCAACGATGACCCCGAAGTGCTCGTCAGTCTAGTCCAGCGTGACTTGGATAATTTATACAGAAGCATCTTTTCTAATGGAGAAGTAAATGTTTCAGTTGGATGGGAATGGGAAGACGAAAAAGAAGTTATTTTCTTACTCACCATCGAAATTGAAGTACGTGTTGATGGGCAATCGTTTGACCTTAACGATGTCCTAAGATCAGAAGGAGCTTAATTGTGAGTAACCACAATGCAGTAGATATGAAACGTGAGCACGAGCTAGGTCTCGTTGCTGACATGGAAGCAGAGTTAATGACGCTAGACCAGCCTAAGGTTTCTCGTTTCGTACACTCTGAATTCCTGCGTGTAGGTCTGCCTATCTTGTCAGGCATGTTGGATGATTCATTCAATCCAATCCGTTGGGAAGAGTTCGTAGGTAACCAGTACGTCGGTCTTGAAATCATCGACGATACGACAGGCGACGTGTTGTACAAATTGCCACCATTGATGCGCCAAGCGCCAACGGCAATCAACGACGATCCAAATGCGGAAACGTTGACATCCGAATCTCAGCACTTGTTCTCGATTCGTGATTTTAACCCTAACGAAGCTTCGGCACAAATCATGAATGTTGCTGAAGAAACTATGGTTCGTCAGAACGGTAGTCTTGAATACGGTACGTTAGAAGAAGCGCGTGAAACGATGAACACGTTAAATGCGATTTTCCGCGACCATAACTTGGCTGAGTTACCGATGCCTGAGTACCTTAAAGATGTGAAAGCTGAGTCTCCTAAAGCCGAGACTCAGGAGAGCAAACCAAAGGTGGATACGTCCTATGATCTTGACGAAGGTGAAGAACTCTAAGTTACCAACCAAGTCAGTCGACGCAGTTCGTGCACTTTACATCAGTGATGTGCACCTGCTGCATTCAAGAACACCGACGCATGTCATTATTGAAAACTTGCGTCGAATGTTTACCCCTGAACTTCTGACAAGTATAGATGTCCTCTATATACTTGGAGACCTTTGGGATGACTCTCGTCACTTAAGACAAGAGAACACCCAAGAAGCATTAGACTTCATCGTAGAACTAATCCAAATGGCAAAGCTGTACAATTTTGGATTACGCGTTCTTGAAGGCACGCCGTCACACGACCATAACCAATCCAAGGTTATTCTTTCGATGAATAAAGCTATTGGTGCGGATGTGGTTTATCTTGACGAGATTGGTATCTTCCACGACAAACGACTCAACATGAATGTTGGGTATGTTAAGGACGAGTATAAGCACACCGCAGTTGAGACCGAACGTGAGATGCGAGAGATAATGAAAACTCGCGGATTATCCCAAGTAGATTTCTTTGCAATGCATGGCTGCTTTACATTCCAATTACCTGTTTTCAAACCTGAATCGTTCAATGAGAAGTTTTGGTGTCCACGTGCTAAGTACGGCATCTTTATCGGGCATGACCATCGCCCTAAACTGAACGGCAAGATTCGTGTCACGGGAACACCTGACCGACTCTCGCATGGTGAGGAAGAGGATAAAGGCATCACGGTTGTAGACTATGTCAATGACCAAGCCCACGCTTATTTCATCGTCAACGAATACGCCTGTCCTTACATTAAGGTTTCAGGACATGAGAATGATGATGATTTATACAAAGCGTGTCTTCAAGCACTTAAGTATGTCGACGAACACCCGACAGGCGATTATGGTCGTCTGAAGATTGTACATCGTCACGATTCTGGCATCCCGGAGAGCATACGTCGTTGGTCGAAAGAATACCGCTTTATCATCCAAGGCGAGAAGCTTCCAGACCCAGACAAAGAGATGCAACTGGAACTTGCCTTTGAAGAAGACAAAACTGCTGAAACCATCACCAAAGATAACGTTCATGAATTACTCTTCGAAGAACTCAGCGGAGAGTCGTTTGACAAAACCATTGCCATGGAAATATTAGACGAGGTGGCCTAATATGGACTTAACTATCATAGATCGTAAAGTTGGCATCTATCCGGTTTCTATAGCATCATCGCTCGCCATTGAGGGTCTGACCCACACTGGTGAGTTTGAAACGAACGAAGGTAAAGCACCAATCAAAGATTGTGAATTGCTATACATCAACGTCCGTACGCTATTTAGAAACGCCTTTGGTAGTTATGAAGACCTGAAAGACCGTTTGAATTTTGAAACAATGCGCGAAACGATTATTGCAGATATCCAAGGAATTAAGGAGGCGGTGAAAGCCGCCTCCCCAAACACGGTATGTGTAGTGTATTTGTGCAACTACAAATCGGTCAACAAAGTCTTCAAAGAAGCTAACTTCAAAAATCCGAATACTCCAAACCAAGTGTTCTACTCTGCACTAGAGTTCGACATTTATAAGGAGGCCGAAGAGTTTATCGAAGACCTTAAAGTTTTCGATGTGGAATTGAAAGGAGACAAGGACACATTCATCTTGACACATTTACCCGTAGACCTACTATCGTATCGCAATTTCCCTGCGCTGTCTTTATTAGAGTCACATACTGGTAAGGTGAAAAAGCGTACCCTCTGGTACACCAAGTTAAACGGGAAGCATCCGCACATCCCATTTAACAAAGAGCTGTTACAGATATTCGGTGACGGTATCATGTTCGCACCACAAGGTATCAAGATTAAGCGCGTGATACTTAAGGTGGCGGAAAAGTCTCGTTGGAACCAAAACACCTCCAGTGAGAAAATCAAACTAAATCTGCGTAACGCAAACGAGCCACATGTGCTCGACTTGTATAAACGTCTACGCTAAACCAAAAAATACAGTAAGCGCCTATCTATTGAGGCGTAATGCATAACCCTATTAAGGACTAAGAAAATGAACTTTGAATTACTAAAAGATAAAAACCTTTTCCCGCAAACAGCTCCGGGTCAAGATGGCAAAACTCGTAAGATTGACATTTCGCCTAACACATTTGGCGACGACTGTGAAACTATCGAGTTCAAGTACGTGGCAGGTAAAGGCGAATTCCTGACGTTCAACGCGGACATGAAAACGTATGAGATGATCATGCGCGAACTAGAAACTGCGATGCGTAAGCGTGAGCCAAGCGAGCTTACTTTCGTACAGGAATTCAAGAACAAACCATCATCGTTCCTAACTGTTGGTCGTAAAGAAGACGGTCTTCCGTTCATGCGTATCAAGGCAACAACTAAGCAAGGCCAAGAACGCAACAAAGAGTTCTTCTTCCAAATGCCACGCAACATCAACATTCTTCGTGGCGGTCAACCTATTAACGACCTAGAGAAAGCAGAGCGCGCTTGTTTCGCATTCCTGAAAAACCAAGCGGTTATCTTCGAAGCGTTCAAAGAGCAATACAAAGCTCGCGTGTGGAATAACCAAGGTGGTGGCTACGGCGGCGGTAACGGCGGCGGCTACAACCGTGGTGGTAATGGCGGCGGTAACGGCGGTGGTTACGGCGGTGGCAATGGCCAACGTAATGAACCACAAGTGGCATCAACAGATAACTTCGACGACATGTTCTAAATAGAAGCATAAGTAGCGTTGGCGGTGGGGTAAATCCCCACCGCCCATTTAAAGATATGTTAGACATATATTATCTTTGTGAATTAGATTAGGAGTAATAACCACAATGAAAATCGAACGTAAGAATACATGCGTGACTATTTCACACAAGGGTCAAGACTTGGCCTTTACAATGCCTAACATTGCACCGGGAAAAGTGCGTCCCGGTATGACAACGACGCAAAACAAACGTCAGTCGGAACTTGAATATTTCTTTGAGTTAAATGAGCTATGGGAAACTTTTAGCGAAGAACGCTGCGATGCTCTATTTGCTTTGTACGAAGATGTCTACGCGTTGTCTACAGAAGACATGAAAGTACGTCGCCAGTACACTCCTAAGATTGCTGAACAAATCATCGACGCACATCCAATCGATGAAGTTCGTAAACTTTACCCAATCAACCGTGTCTGGATTCCTGAAGACATGAAAGAAACATTCGACAGCGTATGTACTAACTACGTTGAAGAAATGACATACCTTGTAAGTGACTATTATAACCTAGTTACTCTCGGTATTGTACTACGCTCGCTCGTTCCGTTGTTTGCTGCGGTGAATGCGTTTAGCACGACCACACGTAATCGTTCTGTTGAAGAGACACGTGAAACGGTTTACAACACTATCTTTGCTTACAAGATGGTGATGGGAACATCTCTTGCAGATGACCCTGCGATGGAAAAGCTAGATGCTTATCTATCCGAAGCAACTGTCCGTATTCAGAAAGAGAATAAGGCAGTAGGTCGCGGTGCTGCATCGGTTGCAGTAATCGCAGTGTTTGAAGGTTTTGGCACAGACTCGCTAGATGACTACTTCCGTGGTTATGCGATTGTGGCGGTACTATCAAACAACATCCTTAACCCTGTGCACAAGTTATCACACGTTGCACGAACAACCTCATTGGCCACATCTATCTATAAAGGTGTGATGTCTGAGATTAAAACCAACCTAGCAAAGAAACTATCAGCGGACTCAATTCGCGAGCGTAAGCCCGCCGCTAAGTTCCGCATGTATGGTGAAGAATCAAAAGTAAGTACGATTGATATCATTGCAGGTCAAACCAAAGCACCAATGAAAGTGGCAGCTTTATCCACAGTCGCTATTCGTGACTATCGTCGTTGTATCAAAACGCTAGACAAAGACATTGCCCCTGCGGAGGCAAAAGAATACATCGACAACATGTTAGAAAACCCACCTGCATATTTCTCACCGTTGCATGAGTGGTTAATTGGCTCAGTGTTCCGTTACTTCTTAGACCGACGTTCTCTACCGGACATCGAAAGAGAAAGTGACGCGATGTCGGTTGCAGCAGGTCTTGCACAAGCATGCTTTGTATCTCGTGGCTACCCTGAGATTGCAAAACTTCTATCGTGTACAACCGTCTACTGCGAAGACCGTGATTTTGTCTACTCATTAGATTCCCTATCAAAGGAGTTTAAAGAAAAGTTAGACATATATTACCCTCAGGGATTCAACGAGAGTGATTCTCGTGGTCGTCGCAAAAGAAACCCTGCAATTGAGAACATCGAATTGATTATCAACGATTATCTATTACCGTTCCGCTTAGACCTTAAGGTTAACGATGCAGTTAAATCGCGCCTTAAGTTAGAAGAGAACGAGCTGACACATCGTCCGCATTACAACCTACGTAACGACTTGGCTGAGTGGTTATGTCGCACAATCAAAAACCGTCTAGCACAACACTAATTTAAATTTACTCGGAGTATTAAAAATGTCTTTAATGAAACTTGAATCAATCCACGCTTACCGTGTACACGACGTACCTAGCCAAATCCGTCGTAAAATCGGACTTAACTCATCGCAGTCTGCACTTGACGATGTGGCGGAGCGCGTGGCACAGGAAGGTAACGCGGCATCGCAAGACCAAGGTTTCCGTTCTATCTTGGCTGAAATCGCAACGTACGATTCGACTGAGACTGGCTTTGAAGTGCCAATCATTAACGTTGGTGCCGATGACGATATCTCTTACTTCAACGAGGGAAGTCAAATCTACAACTTCGTGGCGGTTGTTACATTAGACCCACTGAACCAAACGCGTAGTACTGAGCAGCGTGTTATCGTGGTCGGCTACACGTCAGAGTGTGAACCTTCATTCGGTGGCTACCTGCCGCCGGATACGAAGTTGTACATCAACGATATCTACGGCTTAACTGTGTCATACCACACTGCACCTAACGGTCAACGTTACACCACAGACAACAGCTTCCGCATTACTGATAATCATGTACTGGCAAATGCTTTGCCTGCACAAACATTCGGTGAAGCTGAAAGCTACGTATTGCCTGACAACATGATGAGCATCGCAGACCACCGTTCATCTTACGACGTGGGTAGCGGCGAAGAACTAGTGTTGCATACAGCACAGTTCCGCCAAACGCCTCAGTGTGTAACAAGCGACATGGTTTCACCTGACCAATTTGTAAGCAAAGCAACGGAAGGTTTCCTATACGGTTTACATACCGTGTCGGAGCACACGCCGGAGTATTCGGACTTCTCACACACAGTGAGTAGCCAGACTTCGTCGTTCTTCCAACAGCGTCACCTAACACGCTCACTAGGTAATAACCCTTTCGTGAGCCGTCTGCGTGACCACCTCGCTTCAAAAGGTTTCACAGGTCAAGGCAACAACATCAAGTCAAGCGGCTGCTTCACACTACGTGACCTATCCGAATGTTTGGGCAACCCTCAAGATTTAGATACGCAGTTAGCAAACTCAGTGATGCAATCTGAGAGCGACCTTGGTCCAACATACGGTGCGGATGATTGGGACAGCAACACCATGGCATCAATCGTATCTTACGATATTGCAAACCGCCTGTCTCCAATCATGGCTAAGCACCTCGTAGGCCAAATCACATTCAGCTTCAGTACAATGGATTACGTCGACGGCATGTTAGGTCGTGCGATGATTGTGCCTGAGTCTGTACTCACCCTAGACCGTCACGGTAAAGTACCTAGCTCACTACTGTACTCTTTCCGTGATACTCTTGAGTACTCACTAATCAACGTTGTAACCAAAGGTAACCGTGTTCCAGTTAAAGCAACCGTTATGGCTGCACTGGGTAGTGCGATTCGTGTGGAGTTACAGATTGATGGTGCACCTGCGCCTGAAGCATTCACTTACGCGTCGTTCATGTCAGGGCGACTAAATACAACCACCACCACAGACAATCAGTATGTGCAGAACTTGGCAGGTAGCCTAAACTCGTTCACTAAGGCGCTTAAAACTGGCTTCGAAGAATACCAAAACGGCCAAGCCAAAGGTAGCATCTTTAGTGACGACCTGTCCGATAAACCTACTGATAACCTCTTCGGCAACGATAATGACGATAGTCTATTTGGTGGTGGTAACCAACAAGACGATGGCGATTTATTCGGTGGCGGCAACAACTTCAAATTCTAAGGAACAAACATGAAAATCTTAAAGCTATACGAGTCAATCGCAGAAGCCCTAGACATCACAGTTGATAATGACCTGTTCTTCATCAACGACGGCGAAGAGCTTCTCCCTGCAACACAAAAAGCTGGCGGCGTTAGTCGCCAGCTTGTTCTACCAACGTACGAGCGAATCAAAGCCGGGTTCAAAGATGAGCTCCACCCGTTCCACCCGCTTTGTGAATCTGTAATCGAAGGCCAATCACCAACGATTAAATGGATGCAGAAGTACATGCGTCGTGCTATTCAGCTACGCGGTCTTGTGTTAATCGATGAGGTTCTAAAGGTTGCAGCAGGTAAGAAGAAACCTCGCTCGGCAGTATACGCGAGTCTGATTGCTAAAGTGACTGAAGGCATTAAGAACGCGAAGATGGACGAGATGCTCTTAAAGTCATGGGGCAAACTTCTTAGCGATACCATTAATGACGGGACTAAAATCCCTCGCATCTTCCTAGACGCGAACAAAGAGATTGATGGCAAGAAGTACTCACGTGTTTGCTATTACTCACACAAGTTCATCGATGAAGCGGAAGACGGTTCTCAGTTCTTCTTCAAGACCAAGCTACTTCGTAAATCAGATAAGGTAATTCTACTTCGCCTGTGCAACGAAATCTTTGGAATGTTCCCGAGCGAAACGGGTTCAAATGACGACCGTCCGTACTTCGCATCATTGATGCGTGGGTATCGTGACTTCGTGATGAAGTACAACAAGATTGCACACTCGCTGCATGAAGTTGTTAAAGTGCCAAAGATTAATGACGAGTGGGTTGAGCATATCGACGAACTTGACAAGTACGAAGAGAAGATTCAGACTCTTGCGTTCAATGCAGGCGATGCATCGACTAAACCACGCAAAGAGACTAAGTCAATCTCGGATATGCAAAAACCTGTGACAGCTTCACCTGCTATGGCATCCGCAAAAGAAACACCTCCACAGCCGGGCAAAATGTCAGTAAGCGATTTAGCAGCAATGACCAAAGGCGGTAACGGTGGTAAGCTTGGTGTTGGTGGTGCGCCTGTAGTGATGTCTGAAGCAGAACGTCGCTACCGCGAACGTACTGGTAATTCAGGCGCAGTCGACATGTTTGCGCAGAATCAAAACAACAACATGTTCGCCACTCAGAACTCAATGTTTGATAATAATCAATCATCGATGTTCAGCGGGAATAATAACGGCTCAATGTTTGGAAACAGCAACGATTCGCTATTCGGCAATAACAACAACCAAGGTTCTATGTTCGGTAACAATAGTAACAATAGCATGTTTGGTAATAACCAAAAGTCTATGTTCTAACCAAAGCAAAAAAAAAATAAGGGGCGCGCGCCCCTTATTTTTTGCCTATGCGATGCGAGATATGATGTCTTGCACCACACCATGCGATGGAATCTTAATCGTCGCAATGTCAGTATCGAACTCTAACAGATCCGTAATCCCGTTGATAATCATGATAGGATAAAAGATCTCCGTAGGAATATTGTTCAATAAGAAATAACGATACCAGTTGTGTTGTTCCGCATATCCAGTAGAAGCTGAGATTGTGTGCGTTACGGTATCTTTGTGGTTTCTCAGGTACTCACGATGGTCAAACAAAACCCGTCGTTCGTCTGAGTTGGGCATTGGTATCGGTTCCTTGAACGTAATGAATTTATTCAACATGGTAACTCCAAAAAGATTTGAATATATATTATCTGCATGTAACCAAGACAAGGAGACTTAAAAAGTGAAAACCTCTACTGAAATACAAGGTGTCGCAGGTGATGACGTACCATTGAAGAATATGATGTCCGCATCACGTGGTACGATGGTTGGTGGTCATAAAAAGTCCGCTGCACCGTTAGATAGTCCGGACTACCCCCTGCACTTTACTGGACAAGGTCGCGAATATGCGAAGTATGTCTTTAACCATGTGGTCGGTAACAATGGTACGGTCATCTCGTATCATGATGTAAGTGGAAAGAAACATCCTGCTATTATCAAACGTACCGCCGATAAATTGTCAGGCGATACAATCTCACAGGTCATCTTCTATCAGCGTATGAGTTCAGAAGGTGGTAGACCGTACATTGATGCGATGGAAATCGAAAGTTTCACGCGTCACGATAATGTATTCTCATCTAAACTAACCCCAACCGAGAAGTTGGAAAATCTAGATGCAGGTAGTGTCCTAAGTAAAGACGAAGAATTAACCCGCGTTCCCTCTCAGGTCGGTAAGGAATTTTGTGACGGTGTTAACCTTCTAACTACGACGATGTCTCACCCAGACATCATTGAGGACTCATACCTAATCTCAGATCGTGCAGCAGATAAGATGCATGCATATGGACTGAAGCGATTCTTTATCTCACTGCGCGATAACGAGTATCTCCTTAATACTTACGGTACAGCAGAAAACCCTAAGTACTATCCTAGCATCGGCGAAGCTGTTCGTGACGATGGTCTTGTGGCGGCGGTACGTAAACACGACCCGTTGTTCGCGGCGCTAGATATGTCAATTGCAGATACAATGGAACATAGCACGTATTACGATAACTGTTACCATGTAGATGCAGACCCGAAGCATGTAAACAATCGCGAAGACCCAACAACTGGTTCTCGTGTAGTAGACATTCGTGTATGGCGTAACGAAGCAAGCATCAGCCAAGACCGTGAAGGTGAGCGAAACAAAATCCGTTCAACTGATGAGAACATCCGCATCTTGGATGAAAGCGCAAAGGGGCTTAAGCACTACTATTCTCAGATCGTACAGTTCTACCTATACCATCTGAAAATCTCCTACGGTAAGGTTGACTTCTCACCTGAAGCGACGCGAATCATCTGTGAAGCGATGGCGTCAGAAGCCCACAACTTCCGCCGTGAATTTGAAAAGATTCGTACGGGTAAAGATACACCAATCACCGCAGTAGAACGTATCTACCAGTACTCACCAATCTCACATTACTCTCTAGAGATTATTGTGCGTTACCCAATCCCTGTAACTGTATCGTCTAAGATTACAGACTTGTCAGGTACAAAAGGTATCGTTGGTGCAGTACGTCCACTCCACGAAATGCCTCGTGACCCAGTCACAGGCGAGTACATTGACGTGGTTCGTTCTTCTAACGCGGTAATGCGTCGTTCTACTTACGCAGGTCTATATCACATCTATTGGGATTCTGCATCACTCAAACTACGCGACGAACTCAATGAGTTGCGCGAGTACGATGTGTATGCTGCATTCGATAAGTTCTGTGATTACTTGAGCAAGTACAATCAGCGCTGGGCAGACGTCATTCGATTATCACACACAACCGAAGATAAAATCCAAGGTTTGTTTAAAGACATCGAAGAAGTCGGTGTACGTATCCACTTGCCGCATGAACTTGACGACACACCTGTAGATATCACTAAGCGTATCCAAGAGGACTACAGACCTCGCAAGACACAATTAGAGATTACAAACTACATGGGTGAACGTGAGCTCACCAAAGAAGAGTTCTATTACGGCAACGTGTACACGCTACGTCTTGATAAGACTGGCCGTGAGTTCTCGTCCACATCATCAATGCGAACTAACTACCTCGGCATGATTTCGGTATCGCTACCAAATACCCGAGACTCGCGTCCTGTTAACGACAAGCCAATTAAGTACGGCGGTGAATCGGAGCACCGACTACTTACCGCTTATGCGCGTCGTCTATTCCACACGATTCACTATCGTGCGAATAATGCTAAAGCACACTACGGTATTGTCATGGGGCTTTACGAATCACCGACGCCTGCATCACCGGGTGACCTGTTGGGCGTGGGTGACCAAACCTGTGGTCATTCAGAGGCACATACATTAACAACCCACCCGATGCAATGTGAAGGCGTTAAGTTCACACGACCAGTAAAGGAGAACTAGTTTGGAAGCAGTTAAGGTAAAACCAACGGCGTGTACTGCACGCCAATTGGCAATGCTCGACAGAGAGCGTATTTGGAAGATTCGTGGTTTGTTTGAAGTTGAGTTTGATGACGGTGTTAAAATCGTCATGGGCTCACGCTACATCAAACTGTCTTGGCCGTACTGGGGTATTACACGTCACTATAGTCAAGTTAAAATACCATCGACACTGACGTACCTCCCAAATGTCATTGCAACCGACAACAAGCACAAAGACATGATGTCTACTGCTTTCAAAGCGGCAAAGAGTGAACTGGACACTATCAGCCTAAACGATGTACGTCATATCCTTTACCGTGATGTGTATGCAAACGCGTACAATAACACAGTAAGATACTTGCTGTCGTACATGACCACAATCGACCTTGATTCATGGTTAGAACTATTTGACCACCCACTTGTCACTAAAGCACTTGCTTTGGCGGATGAGTTCCCAGAGGGCGTAAGCTACGATGGGGACGATATGGTTGAAGAGGCATACCAGTATATAGAGGAAGCTTTCCTCGACCCTGCGCTAGCTCGTAACGCGGTGGTACTGGCAGTCGCAGATAAAACCATCAAGATGGATCAGGTTCTACAAGCGTTCATCCGTGGCAAGACGTCTGAGATTAACTCGGAGGTTCACTCGATACCTGTATGGGAGGGTTTCTTTAATGGGATCAGCACCGCAGCAGGTGCGGCCAAAGAGTCTCGTGCAGCAGCACGTTCTCACGTCTTCAACACGGACAACATCGCCGATGCGGAATATGGCAGCCGTAAGTTCCAACTTGTGTGTAACGTAATCCACAACCACTCTGATGGGGATTGTGGTACTAAGCACTACCATGTGCAAACGTTCGAAGACACACGTGAGTCAAAAGACCAACTGCGTAACATGATCGGTATTAACTTCCGCGTTGAAGGTAGCCCTATGGGTTGGACTCCAATGGAAGAACACCACATCGAGCAAATCCTCGGTAAGACTATCCATTACCGCACAGCAATGTGTTGTAGCAAGATGTCTGAACAGGGCGTGTGTAAAACATGTTACGGCGATTTGTACTATAGCCTATCTGACCAAGCTGCGCCGGGTCACCTGTCGACCACTTCGATTTCTGAACGTGGCACTCAGGGTATCCTGTCAACGAAGCACTTGGACTTCTTACGTCGCATCGTCTCTATCATAATGCGCTCACAAGTAATCCGTTACTTTGAACGTTATGAGAATAAGCAGATTAAGGGTCTGCGTCTCCGTGATAAGACGCCACGTGGAACATGGGCAAACTACCGTATCATGGTTGACCAAGAAACATATAACTCACTAGAGATTGTACGTTTTGAAAGCAACCTAAAAGACCTAGACATTCATGCCGTTGCTGACTTGGAGAACATGACGTTCGTCGAGATAGGTAAAGACGGTACGATTATCGAGGAAGATACGATTAATGTCCAGATGGGTATCAATGGCTACCTCAGCTACGAGTTCTTGAAGTACTATCAGACTGTCGTAGATGATGTAGAGAAGCATGGTAAGTTCTACTTGATTCCTGTTGAGAAATGGGATACGAGTAAACACATCCTGCAATATCACAACCGAAGCGAATCACTAGCAGAGTTTGTAGATGGGTACGAAGCCAAAGTTCGTTCTAACTCAAGCTACGAAGGTGAGGAGCGACTAACCAAGACCAGTCGACGCAAAGCTATACGCAACCTAGTTAGTATGGGTGGGGCTACTGAGGAAGAATGTACGTTCGCCTTGATAGATACACACCGCTACTTAGAGCGTAAGCTTAAAGGTATCAACCTTGCGCATATCGCTATGGTGTTGGCATGTTCGCGTGTTGAAGGTTGGGATAATCCATTCCCTGCGGCAGGCTTTGACTCACAGCCCGCTGACCATGTTAATGGAAAACGCTTCGTTGACCACGATACGTTGATTGGGATGCGTTCTATTTCAACAGCGTTAATCTTCGAACGTCAACAAGACTACGTTGACAACATCAGACCGTATGTACAGCGCAAGGTTCCGTCGGGTTTATACGACGGCGCATTTGTGCCGATACACGGATAGTTTGGAGAGGGATTCGTCCCTCTCTTTTTTGCATGAGAGGGTGCGATGATACAGATACATATCGAAAAGATGACGATGGGGTTTCGAATACATATCCCTATTGTTCAGGCAGAAGCTGCCGTGCTCCGGTATGCAGAGCGCTTGCACGCACCTAAGTTAGGGCGTGACAGAGGACGCGTCACTACCGAAGTTGGTGACCCGTTCTACCTACGTATTCGCCGAGATAAAATATTTTATTTCCATCTAGACCACTTACAACCAATCAAAGATGTTATAGCTGCTTCTTTAAGCAGCTACATGGGAACCTATGAGTTTGTAGAGACAACACTAGGTCATGTCGAGCCATATAAGACCGAGTTCAAACGTTACGGATTCGATATGGTCGTTGACGATCCAGAGTCTCGATTCTTCTATCAAAACGAAGTTGTCGATACTGCTTCTGACCCAGACCGATTCCAAACCATCTTCGCTATACAAACAGGTCGTGGTAAGATGCTTCCTAACGATACACCAGTTAGAATACCGGGAGGTTGGAAGACTATAGGTGAGCTGGAAGTGGGTGAAGATGTGATTGGTCGTGACGGTAAACCTGCCGAAGTGCTAGGTGTTTACCCACAACCAGAAATGGACATGTACGACATAACTTTCCAAGACGGTAGAGTTGTTAGAGCATGTAAGGAGCATCTGTGGCAGAGTTTTTATGTTAACACCACACTAAAAAGACGCTGGCAGGTTCGCGATACTCTAGAATTAAAGCGGCTTATTTCAATGCCGAACCCTAGAGTGTATATTCCACTTATTGATCCGGAAGAAACCTCCCATAAGGATTTTCTCATTGACCCTTACGTGTTAGGTATATTTATTAGTAATGTATCGCTAGTCAATGATGTGGAACGATACGTTTTTGAAACCAAAGATGATGAGATCGTAGATCGTGTCCTGCGCAACCTACCAGCAGATGGCGTAGTTTCGACCGCGCCGATGCGTAAAGGTCACGGTCAGTCGTTTAGATTAAGAAGTCGCATACTGGATGAGGAGTTAGAAAGACTAGGCCTGCAAGGTAAGCACGGCGACGAGAAGTTTATTCCTGCTGAATACCTAGAAGGCTCAATAGAACAACGTTGGGCTTTAATGCAAGGTCTTATGGATGGGGACGGTACTGTCAACAAAGATGGCGGTCAAGCAATATTCAACACCAATAGTAATTTGATTGCAGATGGTATTCAGACCTTAGCATGGTCTCTTGGCGCAATAGCTAAACGGATCCCTAAACAGAAGGGCTACACGTATAAGGGTAAGAAGTTTTTAGGTAAACCGTCCTTTTTGATTGCTTTCCAGTCAAAGAAACCTAGTAACTTCTTCTACCTTAAACGCAAAAAGGAGATAACGCGAGACAACGGTCAATATTGTAAAAGTCTCAAATTGAAAGTGATGAGTGTTGAGCCTGCTGGTAAAGATGTCGGCACATGCATCGCTGTGAATAACGAGGACCATTTATTCGTCGTCAAAGACTACGTGGCCACGCACAATACAAAGAGTGCTATGAAGACGATGGTTAAGCTCGGTACACGCACTGTAATCATCGTGAGACCGTCTTATATAGACAAATGGGAGTATGACACGTGTCGCGATAAAACAGGCCTTAAGGAGCGACGTAAGCGCGTTTACATCGTTAAAGGTGTTCAGGGGATTTCGGACATGTTACGTGAAGGTCGAGACGGCGTACTGGATAAACGCAGAATCTCAACCATCATGATTCCTACCACATCACTACAGCTATGGATAAAAGATTACTGTGAGCGACCTCAAGATTACACGTGGCTTGAGATAGGTGATTTTTATAACCTATTAAAAGCAGGCTTAGTTCTACATGACGAGATACACGAACACTTCCTACTCGTGTACTTATCTGCCATTGCAATGAACCCGCCTAGACTCTTAGAGATGTCGGCAACAATTGACCCGTCTAAGAACAAGCAGTTTATTTGCGAACGTTATCTTGAACGCTTCCCGCTCAGCGCGCGTTTGTCGGTGGACTACATCCCAGTGGTGGACGTAGCAGGTATTTACTACAGTATCAGCGATCCTAAGTTCAACGCAAAGGCAAACCGTATGAAGCTTTATTCTCATACGGCTTACGAGAAGAACCTGTATCAGCATGGTATCATCGACCAGTACTTTGAAATGGTTTATGATTTATTGCAGCGCGGCTATTTGAATAACTACCAAAGTGGTCAGCGTGCATTGGTGTTCTTCTCACTGGTACAGACTTGCAAAGACTTCAAAGCTTACGTTGATAAACGTCTAGCGGCGGAGGGGCACAAGTTAACCACCGCGAAGTATAACTCGGGCGACTCCTATGACAAGTTCATGGCAGCAGACATCGGTATTTCCACACCGGGCAAGGCAGGTACGGCGATTGATATCCCGGGTCTGGTATTGGCTCTTGTGACAATTCCAATTGATGATAAGCAGCTTAACGAACAAATCACAGGTCGACCTCGTGAGGTGACTGCGTGGGATTTAACTCCTAAAGTTCTATTCCTGCACTGTGTTCAAGTATCTAAGCACAACCGATACTTGCGTTCGCGTAAACGTGAACTTGAGAAGATTGTAAAGTCTTTCAAAATCGCACATTCTAAATATGATTTAAAAGGAGGGAAACCTCGTGGCATCAATAGCAGTATACACAGACCAAACATTAAAAGAATTCCTCTTCCGAATTCTAAGGGCCTATCCAACCGTAGAGGAGGCTTTAAAGGAGGTCGTAAAAAGTGGTAGTCCAGAACATACCGCTTTCCATCGACTGTCTGTGGCAGAACATTGGGCAGGTATGCAGGTTCAGCAGCGCGGGTCAACATTCTACTTGACCCGTGTTTCAAACATCCGTAATACCGCCCAGTACGAGCAATACACCTACGTGCTCTGGAGTCACGATAAGACGGCTGAGCTGGATAACAATCCGGCTATTGCTTATCGTCTATTCTGCGACACGTGGTACGAATGGGAACCTGTCCCATTAAGTAACTAAATAAAAACAGTGGGCTGCCTATATATGACAACCCACTAATTCAAGGATAACTCAAAATGGCTAAATCTAAAAAACCATCCGCTAAAAAAGGTTCTCGCGTTACCCCTCGTAAAGATGCACGTCGTTCTAATCGTGAATACATGAAAGATACGTTCCGTCTGTACGATACGGCTAACGAGTGGATGGAACGCTTTGCGGCAGGGTACAACGAAATCAAAGAACGTACCGATGTGCCTGAAGAAGTAAAAGCGAAGATGAAAGAGTTCATCGATAACAACCAAAACCCATTCGGCGAGCTGGTACAATCTCAAGACGAGTTGGCGTTGGGTGTTGAAAAATGTCTCGATAATATCGAGCTTAAGTGGAACGACATCGAAGTGGAAGTGGTTGCTGGTCAACTAGCAATGCATACTGCGCTAGATGCAGGCACCGCACGCCTTACTGAAATCATGTCAGAAGCAGCAGAGATTGCTGTAGAAATTCCTGATGAAGTACCTAAGCAAGAATCAATCTCGGCAGATGAGCTGTCGGGTATGTCTGTCCGTGAAGTGGCAGAAAAGCTAGGCGTTGCTGATCGTCCCGCTCAAGAGAGTGAAAGCAATGAAAAAGTTAACAGCGTCGCGCCGCAAGTGGTTGCGTCTTAGAAAAAACAGCATCGCCAATAAGCGATTTGTTTAAAACTAAATAAGGGACTTTGCCTCCCTTATTTTTTGTGAAGGAAAATGGAAATGTCTGAAGGCGAAACTCATTACGAGAGTAACCAACCTGCGACAGCACAGGCAACGGCTGAAGTTCCGGAACCTGTTACAGCTCCAGAGTCGGATGCTAATACAGTTGTCAAAGAAGATGATGTCGAACAGAAGCTAGGTGAGCATCTAGCTGAAGCCATCATTGAACGCGACGAAAAATCACCTCATGAACTTTACCGCCTAGGTAACCTCATCTCACCAACCATCTCTGTGGACTATCTGTCGCTATACGCACATACGTTCCCTAAACCGAAGATGAAAGATGGTGAGCCGCACTTCTCAAACCCTGAAGAAAAAGAGTTTGCTGAAGATTACTCTGGTGCAGTAATGTATTACACGCCGGGTGCAATCGGTGACCGTATGCTAGAACGCGAAGGTTCTAACTGGCAGAACGGCTTCACTAAAGCGAGCAGCGACAAACGTGTAGTTCCTCAGTCCCACGCTAAGTCTGGCACTGGCGCATCTGCACTGCTACGTCGCATCCGTAAGACTGGTGCACCAATCACACTGTGGCTACCACATACAGGTATCTACGTGACGTTCATCGCACCGACTGAAGCTGACTACTGTGAATACGATATCCAGCAAACGATGGAAACCGCAGAAGTAGGTCGTGCTACACACGGTCTTCTGATGAACATGGCATCGGGTATTTACCTTAAGAGCCAAGTTGAGTTTGCATTACGTTACGCAATCTCGACGACGTACGATTGTGAAGGTGGCGATATCGCACAGACTCTGAGTACAGTTATCAAACAGCAAGACTACGGTAAGGTAATCACTGGCCCAACTATCGCTAAGTTCCCAAGCGGTTTACCTTGGACGTTCTTGTGCCCTAACGGTGGCTGTAAGGCACGACATCAGAAGCTGTTGAATCTATCTCGTGCTATGCGTGATGACAACAACGCACTTACTGACGCTCAGCGTAAATTCATGGAAGAGAATACTCGTCCTGAAACCGTTACTGCGGACATGCTTAAGAAGTACCAAGCAGAATTCCGTGAAACTAGCTCTGCGAAATACACTGCCGAAGTGGACGGTGGTAGCGTAACGTTCGAATTCAAGATGACCGAACTGCACGATTACTTCGTTAAAACTAACGAGTGGGTTAAAGAGCTTAGCGATACAGCTACAGAAGCCCTTGCAGGTCGCGCGACCGCACACGAACGCGAGTCGTACATGCGTCAGCGCAATGAAGCACGTCGCCTAACTCGTTACGCACACATGGTCAACGCCATTGTTGTGTCTATCGACGAAGACGGTGAACTCATCGAAGAACGCGAAGAGTCAAAAGGCGGTATTGTTGAAATGCTTGCTGACCTGACTTCTGACCGCGAGCTTACCAACGGCTTTGAAGCAGCCATCCAACAATTCATCATCGATAACACCCACACGCTAATTGCCTACAAAGCACATAAGTGTGAGTCATGTGGTGCTAAGCAAGAAGATGCAATTGATGAAGGCGCGTTCCGTGGACTGGTGCCAATCTCACCTGACCGCATTTTTTTCGGTCTATCTCAGCAGGTCTCGATGGTTACCAACTTGTTGAGCAATCGATCAGATTAGCGCGTGAAAATATCTTTCCAGATAGTCACGACGCTTTAATCGACGCCCTCAAGATTGATACATCGTCACTCTTCCTTGCGGGCTCTGGTCGAGCGGTAACGTATCAGGAAGCTGTTTGCGAACTAACGTCTGCCTATGATAACGGCCATGGGCTTGAGACGGGTGAGTCCGGAATAGAAATGTCTCCTCAGGAGAATCCTATCGAGGGCTCACTATACGACGTCTGGTATGATATCTGGATGAAAGAACGAATTTACCACCATACGGGTGAATCGTTTGACGCATTCATTGACAAACCACGTTGGAAGATAGATGTTCAACTGTCTAAGATTCGTCCGATTAATAAGGAAGAAGCTAGGATAGCAGGAAACATCCAAGCACAAGCAGAAGCTGAGCAGAAAAATAAGAATGCCGACTCGTAAGGGTTGGCATCCTCTTTTTACTTTTTGCTGAGTTCCTATGACAATAACTAACCTAGAGTAACAAGTGATGGATAATGAACTATTTGAATTCTACGCTAACTGCCTTATCGAGATTCGCGCCCCTGAACGTGCAGCGCCACTCGTAGAGCTAGTAGAATTGCTTATTGACTTCGGATACGATGAGTCCCTATCGGAGATTCATAATGTTGCAAAAGACAACTTGCAAAACGATATCCTCGCCATCGAAAAAATCATCATCAATTGCGTAGTCCATTTCGGTTCGAAGCTTGGCGTGTCCCTTGACCCTGCGCGTGTAAATGCAGTCCCGTCTATCGTATTGCGTTTACTGCTTACATTGACTGGCGACCTTGAAGATTTCGAGGACTTTGAAACACTACATGTCATCGCAAATTCTGGCGAGACCGAAGAGTTTATCCTTGAGAACATCATGCGTCACATTTACGCGGATGAATCTATTTTCTTGGATGGGCTATTCCTTAACGTTGAGCCGCGTGTGGTGACAGTGATTCAAACGTATCTTGAAGCGCGCGTTATCGAGAATGACGCAACGGACATCGACTACGATGCACAAGCACGTCTGGTACGTTACATCCGTCGTTATCCGACAAATCCAATGGTGAACGTATTTGCTAATGCTGCTTATAAACAGAAAGCAAAAACGATTGCCGATTCCCTACAGTGGGATGAAGAATACGACCAGTCTGAATTGGCGGTCATTTATCTGGTGGGTCTGGTATGTGTGGACTCTGCCACCTACGAAGAAGCGTACCCTCGTTTAGAGGAACGTGTGAACTGGCTACCTGTTGACCCTGAAGAAACCAACGATTTGTTAGCCGCAGCAGTAGACGGACTTAAGTCGGTTTACGAACAGGAGTAATCATGGACAAGCGCGACTGGCTTATTAAGGCCTGTAATGCGAGGGCTTGGGAAAGATTAATTTGGCGTCTCTCTATATTCACGGTATCTATTTTCCCAGAAGGGCAAGAGCCGGAAGAGTACGACATCAACTATAAAGACGGGAAAGCGTACAGCTTTATTGAAGGTGAGTGGGTAATGCTGAAAGGTGTTACTAATGACGAGCCTATCTTTGTCCCTGAAGAAGTCTTTGTACTTAATCCAGAAGAGTATCCTCGCCACAAAGAAACCATCAAGACGACCGCAGGTCGTTACGTGTACAACTGGATTGTTGTCCACTACGCATTTGGTGAAAAATTCCTTTACGATAATACGGGACTTGACCCGAATGATTTCTCTCGTCGATTGTACGGCATGTGTCTTGAATTTGAAGACGACGCCTTGCCAGACGGTAAAGAAGAATTCGACATCGTCCGACCATCCGAAGTAGGACGCTTTGTAAAGGGCGTTATGGAAACGGCACCCATGTGTATGGGTATTGTTCCTACAGGCTCTCTGCGTTCGTTAGAGACGCACCCTGACCTGTATAAGGTTCGTGATGCGCTATTGGAGAAACACAAAGATGAACTTGATGACCCGGCAGTGGTGGTTAGGATTCAAAAGGTGTTGGATGACCTCGATACAGAGTGGTTAGAACAAGACCAGTCAATCGACTTCTTCCGTTCCAAGAAATCGCGTATGCGCCGTCGTAAGCTTCTTATCATGCATGGTATTGAAGCAGCATTCCGTGAAGACGGCAAATACGACTTAATCCCAACCTCTCTAATTGAGGGTGGCGATTTAACCAAGCTCGTTGCGAAGTTTAACTCGGTACGTGAAGGTTCTTACGACCGTGGTGCAGAAACAGCGAAAGGTGGTGAGCAAGTACGTATCATCCAGATGATTTTCCAGAACCACAAAATCGTCCCGGGGGATTGTAAAACCAAAGCCTACCATCGTGCTTATCTAAACGAGCAAAACGTTAACCGTTATGTCGGCATGAGTGAAGTAGTAGAAGGCGGCGTACAACCACTGACACTAGAACGTCTCAAGTCTCGCATCGGTAAGTATGTTGACATTAGACGCCCTATCTTATGCCAAATGCCTCACATCGATACGTGTGCGTACTGTTCGTCTCAAGCGAAATCAGAACAGCCACGTGCGGTAGCAGCAGATGTTGCTTCAGGGGCTTCGAACGTAATGGGTGGTGCGATGTCGTCAATGCACGGTAGCGACCCTAAAGTTAACGAATACATTCCAGAAATTCATATCAGCTAAGGATAACCAAAATGGCTAAGATTGAAGACACACAAAAAGTTGAGAAGAACGAAAACAAAGCTAAGCAGCCACCTGCGGCACCTGCTTCTCAAATCCCTGAAACTGTAGCGGTAGAAGTAAAGCAGGCGAACGAAGCTAAGGACCCGTTAGCGAAACTAAGCAAAGACGACGCAGACTCTGTACGTCTTATCGATAGCTTACTAAATGAGTACGCGTCTACTATCAAGAAGACCTCTCATCTAGGCGACTCTGCTCGCTCAGGTTACGGTAAACTACACGGTGCTTACCGTACGCTAATGTCACTACGCGGCGAAGCGCACAAAGAAGCAGCTCGCGTATTCATGCGTGCGTTCAAGCAGCACGGTAAAGGTTCTCTAGACTACGACATGCGTTGTCGTCACATTGAACTACTGCCAGCCGACCAACGTGGCGTGTTCGCAAGTTACCTAGACCTACTGAGCCGTTTTGAGAAATCAAGCGACAAAGGTGCGTTCCGTAACAACAACAACATTGATCGTCTACTAGGTCGTATCCTTGACCCAGAATTGGCAGCGTCAATCAACAGCGTGTTCCCGGGCTAATCCTGTTAGTCTATAAAGAAGAGCTTCGGCTCTTCTTTTCTTTTTTTTTCTTTACCTTGAGTGAATTTTATTTCAGATATATATTACCTTAGTGAATGGATAATGTAATCCTTTCGCAATTCAATTATACGGAGTATCAATTATGTTAAACTATTTCATCGGCTACTGTATCCTTTCCACAGCCCTTGTCGCGACGCTTATCATCGTCACCAAATCACTTAAGAACATGCCTGCACGTAAAGTGTGGGTACGTCACTGTGCGCCTGTATCTGATATCGACAGTATCGTCACTAACGGTTTCAATAAGCCGTGGTGCGAAGAACTGCTAATCAATGTTCATGAGATGGACGTAGAAAGATTAGGACAAAAGGGTGCAGACCGAGTATCGTTCTCAATGTACAAAGACCAACCGTATTGGAATATGCGAAAAGGTCTTGCTGAGGTTAACGGTACACCAAAAGACTTAGCGTACTTCTACGTGAAAGTTCCTGTGTGTCCAGCAGATACATTCCTCTCTGATGCTGTCCTTGTGTTGTCGGACGGTACTGAGATTAACTACGGTCAAGGTGTGGAAATAAACATCGACCGCGACGTAGTTAACGCGGCTATCCGCAAGGGTGAATACCGTAGAACGGAGCCAAGCGATTACCGCAGCTTCTACCAGAAGGTATTAACGATAGCGTGCACTATCATTACCCTACACGACAACTGTCGCAAAGCGATAAACAACAAATCAGCAAAAGCTTAATTAATCGGAGATTCAAAAATGAAAGCATTAAATAAAGTAACAGTGGTATCGTCTAATACTGAAGACAGCATCAAAGTAGAAGAAGGTTATGTGTACGATTGCAACAACGACATCTACCGCGTTGTATTGTCAGGCGTCGTCTCAACAGCCATCTTAGGTGCGATGAATGGGAGCCCTATACTGATCGTATCCGGCGCAACAACCTCCAAGTTAGGTGATGATGTGGAACTTGTCTCTAAGCATCTAAAGGTGCACGGTACGGATTTGACCGAAGAAGAGGCAGGTGCGCTCGTTGCTAAACTTGACAACGTAGACCCTAAAGACGCTATTCTGAGCAAAGGCGAGTTTGCTAAGGCGGTTGCAGCACTCATCGCAGGCGACGAAGAGTTTCTTGACGAGGTAGCAGACATCGCATCTGAAGCTATGGGCGGTATGTCCGATAAGGAACGCACCGAATTTAAAGAAGGTGTGTGCGACGGTATCAAGCAAAGTGCAGAACAGAAAGCGGCTGAATCGGATTCCTCCATCATGGATATCCTGATGTCGCAATTTAAGAAGTAAAACAAATCAACTAGAGAGACTCTTCGGAGTCTCTTTTTAACAGTCAAAATAATTTAAGGAAAACAATATGAAATTGACAATTGAAAAAGGAAACGTAAATAGAACATATACGACGTCGAGCATAATCCCGTTGGTGGTGATTGATCAACTAAGCAGATGGGAGACTGACGATGCGTTCTTGAAAATCATCAGTCTTATCCCTGTCGGGGAAAAGGACAAAAACTGGAAAGCTGGGGACAAAGCCGCAATGATTACGAAGCTTGCTATCATTGCTATAAAAGCCGCTGATGGGCGCGACGAAATATACAACAAGATTATTGCCGAGTTGCCGTCTGATGTTGTGGGTGAGTTTAACCGCGACTGGTGGGACAACGTAACAGAGTTCAACGCGGTTGAACGTTCAATACTCGCAACATACACACGTGGAGAAACAAAAGACGTCTATCGTAACGAAGCTGCGGAGATATGGGCACTGGTGAGAGTTATGATGCCTGACTCGGCCGGACGTCTCGTGGCAGATCATTTAGCGGGGACTTACGAAAGCTACCTGTTGGGCATAATAGACGTGGTTGAAACCGCAGGGGTTTTTGCGTCAGTAGGCAAAATTAGTAACGTTATCTTTAGCTATCTTCCGATAGACGAGCCGCTGCTTAATGTCTACCAGACTCGTCCGGGCAGCGCGTCAAAATTCTCTGTCTCTAAACAGGTAATCTTAGCAACTGCCGTAGTGATAAAAGCAGATAGTCAAGACGAAGCTTTATCGCAACTAAATTGCGCTATTGATGACGTTGCTTCCAGTTTGAAGAATCAAATCATGGAACAGTGGCCAAAATAAATAAAAGAATAGGGTAGCAAACGCTACCCTTCTTTTTTTGTCTTAAGCGGCTTCTTTAAGCGCTGAACCGTTAGCGTTTGCCTTAGCGTTAAGGTACGCATCCAACATCTTGTCTTTCTCAGGAAGTAGGAACAGCTCCTCTGCAATCTCCATAGCGTTTACTTTACCTGCGGTTAGGTTAATACCTGCACGGCGACGAGCAGACTCAGGAACACCCTCAATATCGATAAGTTCGATACACGTGGTTTCACGAGACTGGTTAAGCATGTTCGTAGCCGATGGGTATGCCTGTGTTAAGTCGGCATCCGCAACCTGTCCACGGAACGCAGTCTTAATTGTGTCAGACTCAGAGATACAGTGTAGGCCATTCTCCGCATTCATGTGTGCAGCTAGGGTTACAATCCAACCTGTTGTACCGATAACCTCTTCATCAAACGAGTTCTTAATGTCAGCCCCTACAGAGCCAATCACCTTGTTGTCGTCTAACAAGAAGTAGGTATAGGCATCACAGATACGCTTAGGTAAGGACGGGAAGATATCAAACATCGAGATACCCGATAGAATCGTCACCGCCGATGCTAAGTCCGCCGTCTTCTTATCCAATAACCCAATCAACAGGTCATCCATAACGTTGTATGCGCAGTATTCCGCAGGGAACTTCTTCTGTGCTTCAATGTGCCAATCTAGGTTGTCCGTATACTCTAAGCCCGGGATATCCAATTTGCCAACACCCACCTCTTTACCTAATATAGAGGAAAGCTTATAGCTAGGACGGTTACCCTCGTGCGTACGAATCTTCTTGAACAAAGACATCGCATCGATAACGTAGAACGACGCTTGACAGTACAGTACGTGCCATTGGTCAGCAGGTGCTTTGGTTAAGGTCTTAGACTCGGTCTTCTTCTTAGCCTCATCCCGCTTATACCACACACGTCGAAACTCTTCCGGTACGTCAGGGTGACAGAACACATCCTCAGGTGGGATGTTCTCCGCCTTCAATTGGTCTAGGATTTTGGTAATATCGAAGTCCATGTTCCAGATAACGAGGAAGTCAGGCAGCAATTCATGAACCGCACGGAAGAGCGACTTAATCGCATAACCGATGGTTTCATAGACGTGGAAATGAATCTCATGTCCGGCAATAAGGTCACGAGTGTGCTTACCCTCATCTTTTGTTTCAAACGGAACTTTACTCAGTAGACTTTCACAATAGTCTTTAACGTTATCTGTACCCTTACAGTGTTCTTCGTACCAACGAGGCATTGCAAGGTGGATTTGATTGTCACATACCACACCAACGATTAGGGGCTCTTTCGTCCCGTGCATTTCGTTGGTCTCAATATCGAGAATGGCTATGCGGTTAAAAGAAGTCAAATCTGGGTACTTGCGCATGTAACGTTCTTTGATGTACGTCGTTACTTTCAAATCTGCCCAGTAAACGTAAGGCGACTTACACACCTGTTTGAGAGAACGTTTAGGGTCAGGGAAACGATAGCCAAGACCGTGTTGAATCATCTTAGCCATTTCAACATCCGTCGTCATCCATTTCTGGACTTTATTGATGTCTTCAAATTCTTTCTTTTCTTGGTGATTGCGGTGCTGTTCACGAGTGATGTAAATCGGACGCTTAAAATTCACATAGTGACGCAGGCGTGGAACTTGCTTACCGTCCTTAGTATGGACTACCTCTTTAATGAGGACGTAATCGTTTTTCTTTTCTTTATCGGTAGAGTACGAGATATGTTTGCATTCGTACCCGAGTACATTTTGTTCGGTCATGATGTGAACCTCCTACAAGATAAGGTGTAACTGTATTTAAATAGAAGGTATCGGAAATGGGGTATTGGAGTAAAAGATTTAAGGATGGATTCCAGATGTTGGCGCTGGAGTCTATTGACCATCAACTGCGCGCTAAGATTGAAGGACTAGCCAAAGAGATAGGCAAGTTCCGTGAAGCAGGCGACTTCTCAGACAGCGCATATTCTAAGTCGGGTATCGCTAAGTATATCCGCGACACTTTTGGCATCTCTGTTGTACTACAGAACTGCACATCGCTTGGCATCCCAGAGTTCTACCCTTTTGCTGCCATCCAGCCGCCATCACTGGATAAGAACCACGTCCTTATTCCAAACTACCGTCGTGCTATCGCCAACTCAAACGACTTAGTGCAACACACCAAGTTTACCCGTAACCGTGGCGTCATGGGTACAGTGGATTTAGCCAACGCAAAAATTGGTGGTGCGTTCTCAGATGTATTGTGCCCACTATACGTCAGTTCGGGCATGTTCGGACGTAACCCTAAGAAGCCACAAGCGGATTTCGAAGACATTGAAATCGCTGCTATCATTGGTCATGAACTAGGCCACGTATTTAGCTACTTTGAGAAGCTGACCGATACGCTTGTCACCAACATGATTGCTTGTGCAGCCGCTAACAAGCTAATGGGTGTAAGTTCGGACAAAGAGCGCTATGAAGTGCTTGCTGAAGCTGAGAAGCAGACAGGTACGAAGTTCAAAGACAAAGATGTGATTGTCAACGCCTCCGACAAAGCACAGGTACACGCACACATCGTCGTCGAAGTAGAACACTTCCGTCAAAACGACATGGGCAGTGAAGCTTACGCTAACCGTTCATGGGAGCGTCTAGCCGATGACTTCTCTGCACGCCTAGGTTGTGGTCAAGAATTAGCGTCTGCACTAGTTAAGGTGCAAAAGAACGACCCTATGGGTTGGCTTGTTGACCGTAGTATCATGCCAATGGGTGTGCACGTAGCAATTGAGACTGCGTGGATGGTATCAGTGCTACTTGGCGGTATTGCTTCTCCTATCTTTGCTATCGGTACAGTGTTAACCGCTTACCTAGCCTCTGACCCTTCTACGTCTCTATATGACCGCCCAGAAGAACGTCTTGAAGCTATCCGTCAAACCATGATTGACCAGCTTAAGCACGTGACTAAGGGTGATGCACATAAACGCATCCTAGAAGACCTAGACCGTATTGACGCTATCATGGAAATGGTAGAAGACAAATACACCGTTATGGAGATGGTACATTTATACCTAACTCCGGGTGGTCGTAAAGACCGCAAAGCCATCAGCTTCCACAAAGAGTTGGAAAGCTATCTCTTCAACGAACTGTTTGTTGCATCTGCGACACACAAAAAATAAGCGAGTATCAACATGTCACATCATTTAGCACTTCGCAGCCTAGTGCAAGACTTCAACTCTAAGCAATCAAGCGGACTACAAAAAGTAGAACGTCTAGCGATGCTTACCTCAGTAGCTATCGCCTACGCCCTGCCTTTACCTAATAACGGACGTGCTGGTTCAGGTGAAGCTTTCAACCATTCAGGCTACCGTCAAGTGTCTGCTTTCGTTTCTGAAGTGAACGAATTGGTCTACATGGACATCGACCGTGTAACGGAACTGGCAAAAGCACTGTACATCAATCGCTACGAAACTGTTTTCTGTCCACCGCTTGCAATCGAAGCACCTTCTGTAGAGCAAATCTGTGCTCAGGTATTCGATGGTGAAACAGAAGCAAGCAATGCTGACTCTAAACAGACGTTAATCCTGTGGGGCAACCGCTTTACAGACGTCGCTGAGCAGTGGGTGAAAGAGTTTAACTCAGGAGAGTAACTTATGGGCTTTATGGCAGCGTGCGGGTTCACTCCCGCACCTATCGAAACCAAGAAAGCAGCCGAGTTCCGCCAGTCGCTTATTGACGCTATTGAAAAGGCGCAGACGCAGGCAGAAACTGCTGAGTTCAATTCTTGGGACGAAATGATGGACTCTGTAGTAGAGACCACAGGTGAAATCACAAACATTGAAACCGCAAACAAGGTATTAGATGACGCCATCGCTAAAGCACGCAGCGTGGGTGTGGATGAGCACATGGTACTGGCTGTGGAATCGGTACGTCCGGGCGCACTCGATGAGAACATCCGTCGCTACGCAACCTCTATCCCGTCTAAGAC
>CEUY01059691.1_pt1 | contig 30253 bp, 33 predicted proteins | sample 361481 | NCBI WGS metagenome assembly CEUY01 (sample SAMEA2622737, study PRJEB7988) | marine metagenome | isolation source: saline water (ENVO:00002010), including | reverse complement strand
ACTATAGAAGAACGGGAAACTCCCGTCTTTAGGCGGGAGAGATTCATGCAGTAGTTGTTAGCAACAGAGGCAATTCTATTCAAAAAAAATCTATGCTTGAATTTAATTATAGAAATAAATCAACAAAGTCTGACGCTTTAATTTTACTGATTTCTGAACATATAGATTGTAATTTATTAAATTTTCCAAAAGATGTAACAAATAGACTTTCAAAACCCAAAATATAAAAAAAGATCATCTCTATTACAAAATTAACTTTTATATTACATTAATTGATAAAATAATAAAAAAAACTTTACTAATCAGTATATTATTATATTGATTTTTTAATTTAATTAGTATATAATATAATCTCTAAACAAAACATAAATAGTAATTTTACAAAGGAGATTTTAGATTGAACATAGAATATGTTTTTTTAATAATAATGGTTTTTTCTGTTATTTTAGCTTCAGGGTTTTTATCATTCTCTGAATCTGCTGTTTTATCATTAAACAAAAATAAGTTTTTAATTCATCAAAAAGAGCACCCTAAAAGTATTTCTACTCGTGCTTTAAATAAAATACTTAAAAACAAAAACAACTATATTTCGACTATTATTATTTTGAATACAGTTGTAAATATTGGTGGTAGTATAATCATTGGTGGTATGACAGCACAATTATTTGGTGTAATTCCAAGTTTTTATATTTTTGGGTTTGAATTTAATATCAATATACTTTTTACTATAATTTTTACTTTCTTAATTTTATATTTTGCAGAAATGATTCCAAAATTAGTTGCTGCTCAAAATCCATTAAAGTTAGCATTGTTTGTTAGTCCTGTTTTAGTTATCTTTAATTTTTTAATTAAACCTTTGGTTTGGATTTCAACTAAAATTTGTCGTCCTTTTATTAAAGAAAATAATATTGAAACAGAAGTATCATTAATTGAAGTAAAAACAATTATTAGAGAAGCTAACAAATATGATATCATTAAAGATAGAGAACTTGATATTATTGATAACACTTTAAAGTTAAGTGAAAAAACAGTTAAAGATATTATGAAGTGTAAAACTCAAATTGAAAAAGTAAGATTTGATAAAAGAATTTTAGATTTTAAAGAAGATATTTTACGCTTTCACCATAGTAGAATAATTGTATCAGACGAAAATGACAAGCCTATCGGTGTTGTAATCGTTAGAGATATTTTAAAGGGTATTTTACAAAATGAAGATAAAGTATTCGGTGACTACTTACACAGCCTTCTTATTGTAAAAGAAAACGATACATTAAGTCATGTATTGTCTGATTTAAATAATACCCTTGACCACTTGGCTGTTGTACAATGTGAAGATGGTTCTTACCTTGGTGTATTAGCTGTTGAAGATATTTTAGATAGCTTATCTATCGGATTCAAAAATATTTAATAAAAAAGCGAGATATATTCTCGCTTTTTTTATATTTCTAAATTTATTTTTCTTGTTGTATTATAAACTTGAATATTAAAATTAGCTGGAATTTGATTACTATCTCCATTTAAAAAATCAAATACTAATTGAGAAGTATCATAATCAATATTTAACCTTTTTAATATTTCAATTAATAAACCGTCTTTTCCGCCATTATGATCAAACATCCATTTATCATTTATTCTGTTCTTTCTTATTCTAACATAGACACCTTTTGATACTCTTTTTATAATATTTTGTTTTATAAGTTTATTCAGTGTTTTTGATAAAGTAGAAGAGGGATACTCAAAAAAATCCTGTCTTAAAAAGACAGGAGTTTCAGATTTTTGTATTTTTATTAATATCTTTTCTTGATTAGTCATTATTTAATTTCTAATAACTTCTCTATTTCTTCACCTAATAACTTAGGTTCAAATTTTGCAATAAAGCTATCAGCACCTACTTTTTGCACTAATTGTTTATTGAAAACACCACTCAATGAAGTATGTAAAATTATTTTTATATCTTGTCTTAATCCACGCATTTTAGATACAAATGTATATCCATCCATCTTAGGCATTTCAATATCAGATATAATCAAATCATAAACTTCATTTAAACTGTTATTTTTCTTTAAAACGTCATTTACGTGCTCAAGAGCATGTTCTCCATTCTTAAATTCGTCTACTTCAAAACCTAGATCTCTAATAGCTTTACTAAGTTGTTTTCTTGCTACAACAGAATCATCAAGTATTAGAATTCTTTTATGTAAACCTTCTTTTTCTACATTTTTTAATCCTGTATCATAATCATCTTCTGCGTATTTTGCGAATTTCGGGGAAATTTTAGATAATACATCTTCTACATCAACAATGTTAACTAATTCATTTTGTAAATTGGCTACTGCGGTTAAGTGATGATCACCACCAAGAGTCTCTGGTGGATCTTCTACTTGCTCCCAAGAAACGTTTTGAATATTCTGTACACCACATACTGCAAAACCTTGAACAGAATTATTATATTCAGTCAAAATCAACATTGCTTCTTCCATGTTTGTTTCTTCTTCGAAACCAATACTATAAGCAAGATCAATTACAGGTACTGTTTCTCCACGAATATTAGCCATTCCTTTAATTGCTTTATTAGAACCCATAACACGAGTTAATTTAGGGCATTTTAAAACTTCTCTTACTTTGAATACATTAATACCAAATCTTTGTTCTAAATTTGGCAGGGTAAATAAAAGTAATTGCATTCTATTTTCACCAGCTATATTCGTTTTTTCATTAACTGAATTTAAAATCGTAGCCATTTATTGTCTCCACCTTTACAAACATATTAGTTATGTTATATTAATTGCCTATATATTAACACATTTTTATAAGAAATCAAGGAATTATTAATGAGAGAAAAGTATTATTATTGCTATTCAACAGACAATGAATTATTAGGGCATTATGCTAAAAAAATAACAGAAAAACATAAAGGAGATTCTAATAAACATAATATAACCAGTGTATTATCAACAATTCAAAGTATATCATCATTATTGATAGATACAGCAACAAGTTCTATTAATATTAATATTGACAATCCTTATTATAAAAAAGAAAAATTAGCAAAAAAGTTTTATTTTAATTTAAAATTAAAACCACTTGAAGAATATGATGATGATTTTGTAGATGAAATACATGAATTTAAACAGGTTACTAAAAGATTAACTCATGATGATTTTTCAAATGTTAGTGAAGAACTTTATGGACAAATCTTAAAGTATACAAGTTATCTACATTTAGATAGCATTGATATTGATAATAAAAAACAATATAATGATACTATCAGTAATTTAATTGTTTCTTTATTAATTAAAATAAAAGAAGGAGTTATAAATAGAGAAGAAAAATTTCAATTACCTATCGGAAAACAATTATTTAATATTAAAATGAATTGTTCTATTATTTATTAAAAAATAGTGTTTGCTTTTTCTATTTTTTTTTGTTATTATATAGACAATACAAAAACATTTGAGGATTTATTCTATGGCTAATACTACTACTAAAACTGTTGCAACCGTTGCAAAAGCAACAACTAATACTTTCGATGATACTGTTAAATATCTACCTGTTGTGGGTAGTTATGCACGTAAATCTCCGATTCGCCCTTCTTATTTAATTTTGGCTGCTTTGGCTTTATCTTTTTTTACTGGTGGTTTATGGTTTATGATTAAACTATTAGTTTTAGGTGGCTTTGCATTTCACACTTGGTTTTTGAATCCTAAGACCAGAAATAATAAGACACTTAAATACAGCTTTTTAGCAGGTGCGGGTGCAGCTTTTTGGTTCTTGTAATACCTTTATAATATTTAAAAAAAAAGATCTATTTAATAGATCTTTTTTTTTATTTTATTATTGAATTTTTTATATTATAATATAGTATTTTCATATAATAACTTTTTTATATATGACAAAAAACTTTTTACTCCTATTACAAGGACAGTTTATTAGCCAAATAGGAACTCAAATTTTTATATTATTTGTACTTTACTGGTTTTTACAAGAAACCAGTTCAAGTATTTATATGGCTATTTTTATGATTGCTGCTACTTTACCTGCTATCTTAATTTCACCTTTTGGTGGAAAATTTGCAGATAATCATTCAAAAAGAAATATTATTGTTTATACTGATTTATTTTCTGGTTTAATCATGCTGTTTATCGGTATTTCTTTTTTTTATATTACTAATATTCAAATTCAATCTATTGTATTAATTATAAGTGCTGTTTTTCTTTCATTATTAAATGGCTTCTTTCAACCTTCTATTTTATCATTTATACCTTTTTTATCTAATAAAGATAATCTTAAACAACATAATGCATTAATACAAAGTACAGAACAAGGCGCAAAAGCATTAGGGTTTGCAATAGGTGGAAGTATTTTTCTTTATTTAGATCTTTCTTTTTTATTAATTATTAATGGATTGAGTTTTATATTATCATCATTGAGTGAATTTTTTATTAATGAAAAAGGAAAAATAATTCATAGAAAAAATATAGATTTCAATTTTATTCAATACTTTAAAAATGAGAAACCTATTTTTTCTTTTTTTGTTTTAGTTGTTTTATTTAATTTTTTATACTCACCATTTATGGTATTTTTACCTATTCATTTGGATAATTTAGGATTTGATTCAAAAGATCTTGGATTTTTACTGTTTACTTATGCATTTGGACAATTATTTTCATTTATTAGTATTTATTTATTTAAAAAAGAAATTAATAGTAAAATTATAATTGAATTAGCTTTTATAATATGTCCATTAATGCTTATATTACTTACTACTTTTAATAATTTTTCTCTTAAAATGCTATTTTTATTTATACAAGGTTTTTCAATAGGTCTTATTAATGTTCTTTTAATATCATTAATGCAAGAAAAAACTGAAAAAGAAATACAAGGAAAGCTTTTTGGCATACTCAAATTATTTGCTGGCATATCAATACCAATAGGGATGATATTATCAGCTTTTTTTATACAAGAAACAAAACAATATATAGATAATATATTCATTATATCAGGAATAATAACTATCTTAGTCTTTTTTTATTTTAAGTTATTTAATAAATCATATTGTTTGTTTTATAAAATTAAGGAAGACACATTATGAAACCAACAATAGGTATAGAAGAAGAATTCATAGTAGTAGATAAAAATTATAATCCTGTTAATTATAAATTTGATGATTTTAATGAAGAATATTATTCAAAAGAAATGCATCAAGGTGTTTTAGAATCTAAAACAGATATTTGCTTTTCTTTATTACAATTAAAAGAATCTTTATATAAAAATAGAAATAATGCAATTAAAGAATTAAATAAACAAAATTTTTTATTGATGTCATCTGGAACTCACCCATTTGCTGATTGGAAAAATATTGATATGGTCATGGATAATTATATTTATAAAGAAGTCGTTAATGAATATGGTGCTGTTGCTCGTTCTAATTACATATTTGGAACACATATTCATATAGGTCTTTGGGATGAAAATTTATTAATACCCACAATGAATAAATTAATAGAATATATTCCATTTTTTATTGCTCTTGCTTCTAACTCACCTTTTTGGAAAGGTATAAACTCTGGACTAAATAGCTATAGAACACAAGTATTTGCTAAATTTCCAAGAACGGGAATTCCTGATACTTATAACTCTCTTCAAGAATATTTTGAAGAAATTGAATGGTTATTTAATATTGGCTGTTTGAAGAAAAAAACAAGTATTTGGCAAGACATAAGAATTCATCCTTATTATAAAACAATTGAAATTCGTTGCTTTGATAATCAAACTAATTTAGAAGAACTCTACCTATTAGCTTGTTTAGTATATAGTTTAGCATTTAAAATTGCCACTAATATTTATGAAAATAATAGTTTTATTAATAAAAAAATAATACAAGAGAATAAATGGAAAGCTGCTCGATATGGAATTGAAGCTGATTTTATCACTTCTTTAAATGGAAATATAAAAAGTTTTGATAATTATTTTGATGATGTTATGAAAGATTTAAAACCTATTTTTAAAAAGTTAAAGATTGAAGAAGAAATGAAATATTATCAAAATAATATCAATATTATCAATGGAGCAAAACAACAATTAAAAAATTACAAAATTAGTAAAGAATTATTATTAAATAATTTAATTTTAACTTAAAGGAATAAAAAATGTATAAAAAAGAAAAGGAAGTCTTTTTTAATAAGAAAGAAAACATAAAAGAATCTCAAAAAGAATATTTAAAATCAATAATAGGTGATATTAATCCTTATAACTCTGAAATACCTATATTAATAGAACAACAATTATTAAACAATATGATTAATAATTCAAAAGATATTTTTAAACAACTTCAGAATAAAAAAATAAAATATGATAAAACAAATAAAAATTTAATAGGTAATATTAATAAAAATCCACATTTTTTTACTATTGATTTTGCTTTGATTAAAGAAAATGACAAATATTTACCTAAATTAATAGAATTACAAGCTTTTCCTTCTATTCTATCTTCTTGTTTTTTCTATTTAGATTATTATAACAAATATAATTTATTACCTGATTTCAAAGTAAATGACAAATCAGAAAAAAAAATACTAGAACTTTATAAAAAAACAATATTAGGAAAAGAAAAAAAGAAACACGTTATAATGTTAGACTATAAACAAAATACTTCTTCTACTCATTTTGATTTTCAGTTTACTGAAAAATTATTAGGTATTAAATCAGTTTGTATTGAAAATATTATTTCAATAGATAATGAACTTTTTTATATAAGAAAAAATAAATTAACAAAAATAAAAAGAATTTATAATAGAATCATACTTGAAAATATTCCAGATAAGAAAAAATCTAAATTTATTAATTTATTTAAAAATAAAAAAATACATTGGGTAGGACATCCTGATTGGTATTATCATGTTAGTAAAAATGTTCTTGAGTCTTTAGAAGGTGAAAGTATTTTAAAATGTTACTCGTTAGATAACATTAAAAATAAAGAAATATTTAATCAAGAATTTGTTATTAAACCTAAATTTGATTATGGTGGAAATAATGTTTTTTTAAATCCTATATTAAAAGATATTGAAAATATAAAAAACAAATCAGATTTTATTATTCAAGAAAAAATAAATTATGAAAGAATAATTCATTCGTTTAATAGAAAACTTTACACTGAATTTAGACTTCTTTTTATTTTTAATGAAGAAAAAAATGATATTGAATTTTGTTTTTCGCTTGGTAGATTAAGTGATCATAAAAAAATAAACATGAAAGAGATTGAAAACAATAAAGATTTAGGAGCTTCACTTGTTTTCTTTAAAAAATAATATATTATTATATATTAATAAAAAAAGATTTTTATGCAATTTGTCGCTATTTTAATAATTGTTATTTTTACTTCTATTATGGTTTTGTGTAGAATTAAGGATATGAAAAATAAAAAAAAGAAAACACTCATACATATATGTGTTTTCTATTTTATGATTTTTTTCTTTTCGTTTACTTTTTTTGAATTGGTTAACTTTCACCATAGAAGAACGGGAAACTCCCGTCTTTAGGCGGGAGAGATTCATGTATATAATATGTATACAGTTGAAAATAAAAATATTTATCAAAAATATTAAATATGTTTTTTTATTTTTTTAACAAAAAATTTCATTTTATCTAAAAGACTTTCTTCTTCATTTAATACCTTTGAGTATTCTATTTTTTGTTTTTCCAATTCTTTTTCTCTTAATTTTTGTCTTTTTTCTAAAAGAATTCTTTGCTCTTTTTCTTCATGAATTTTATTTATATCATTTACATGATTTATATTTTTTAATAATATTAAATATTTTTCTACAAAGTTATATTCATATTTTTCAAATAATCTGTCTCCATTAATTTTTAAATATACTTCCTTAATGAATTCAGAATCTGGTGTAATTTCATTTAACAGTTCTTTATTTTTAGGATTTTTATATAATTTTAGAAAACCATTATTAAAAGATTCAATATAATCAATTTCTTTTTTTAATCTTTTTTGAGTATTTAATTTTCTTTTTTTATTAAAATTATCAAACAAATACCAAACTATACCTAATAATAAAAATGGAATAGAAGCATTAAAGATAATTAAAAAAACATTTTTATGGTCTGCTGATATATTAAACATTATCATCAATAAAGGAAGAAACATAATTGTAAATAATAATAACATCAAAGTTTCTATTGGAAATATTTCTTCTTTATTTATTATTTTTTCTATTTCTTTTATATGTTTTTCCATTATAGCTCCTTAATAAATATTTTTTTATTTGATTTCACTATTCTTTCTTCTTTTTTAGATTTTCCAAAGAAACTTCTTATTTTATTACCTACTCCCTTTGCTCCATCTATTATATCAATCTCAAGTTCTTGTTCTTGCTTATTTTTATTTTGATTTACATATTCATAATATTCGAAATTAGATTCTATTAAATTATAAATTTCAATATAATTTTTTATTTCTTTATATGATAAATTTTCTTTTGATTTTATTTTATTATAAATATCTATTAGTTTTTTCATCATTGAATATTCATATTTACCTGATCTTGAATAGGTATATGAATAATCGTATTCTATTAATTTTATTGTTTTCTTATAACTATCTTTGGAATCTTCTAAAATTGAAACAATACCATGTTTTTTTGATTCAATTTCTTTTATTTTATCATTAATATCTTTTTTAATTTCTCTATTATTGCTTATTATTTTATTTACTTCTATTTTTTCTTTTTTATAAACCTTATACAAAGTTGTTAATAACATACTTGCTATAATAAAAAAAAGACCTATTTTAACAAATAAATAATGTGACTCTAAAAATAGTCCTGACTTTAATATATCATTTACAAGCGGAGTACTGGAGACTAAAAGTACAAAACATAATGCCGCACTTAATTTAGTCAAATGAAAAGTTTTTTCTTTTACATTTTTGATTTTATTAAAATCTATTTTTAAAGAATTTATATCTTTATTTATTAATTTTAAATCTTCTTTTTTTATCATTAAAAAGCCTTAATTTCTTTTTCGGTTACAATTTTCCAGTTTGAATCTGCTTCTTTTAATCTTTCAAAGAAACCTTTAAAATGTAATGCACCATAATGAACAACAATTTTATCAGAATTTATGTTAGATATAATATCAAACATTTTTTGATCTCTTTCTTTTAAAATTACATCTTGTAGTAAACCTTCTCCCATATTTACTTTACCTTCTGAGGCAACTTTTAACATCCCTCGCATAGCAGCTTTAACAATTACTTTTGTAAAATCACTTGCTTCTTTTAATGAATTTAAAGAATTTTCAAGATCAGTATTTATTTGTCCTGCTATTGGGTTCTCATTATTATAATTTTGCATTAATATAATTAAATCGGCAGCACTCATATCAGCATTAATATCATTTTCAGTTATATGTCCCATATGATTTTTTTGATTATCCAATCCAAGTTCTTCTGAAAGAATACCATAAGTATCAATTCCTAAACCCGTTAAATTAGTTAATTCTTCTGCTTCTTTCATATTTGAGACTCTTACTTGCTCATATGCATAAATATAACCATCTAAACGATAATTTTCTAAGTTTTCTTCAACTTGTTTATAAAAGTCTGTTTCACCTATATGTACCATTTCTTGAAAAACAATTGTTTGTTCTCCATTTGTTAAAGTATACTCTTTCATTTTTAAAGGTGTACTTACGAATATTGATATATAAGTTATAGATATTACTAGAATAGTTAATAATAGAATTCCAAAAATTTTAAAAAACGTTTTTGTTGCACTTTGTTTTTTCACTGATATTTTCCTTATTTTTAGAAGATATCTTAACACACTTTTTTTATTTTTCAATTAAAATTTTGCGTTTTTTCTATTGTAATAATTTATTTTTAAGATACATTTTTATATTATGTTTCTATCGAAGGAGTTTTTCATGAAAAAGTATATCCTACTGTTAAGTATCTTATTAAGTTCTAATTTATACGCTGATTTTTTTGAAGTGAATGAATGGCAAGAAGGCATTATCATGGATAATGGTAATGGCACAAAGCGTTGTACAGCAGGTGTATTTAATAATGACAGTGCATTTTTTACATTTAATATGTTAAAAAATGAAGATCAAACAAGAAAACTATTCTTTGAATTTAGAGCAAGTGTTGATATTACCAATAAAGGTTTTATTATTGCTGATTTTGAATTTTATAACGATAAAAATACAAAAAGAGATGATTTAAGATTAAGATTGATACCTGAATCAGAAGAAAATAATAGATTATTTATTTTAGATACTTCTGTTAATACTACTTATGCTATTGAAAAAATGATTGATATGCTTTCTAAATATCAATATTTTTATATTAAAACATTTGATAAAAGTTGGGTAGAATACCCATTTAAGTTTAGTTTATTAAATTCTGGACAAGAAATAGACAAACTTTTAAAAGAATGCAAATAGCATTCTTTTTTTGTAGACTTTTTTCATATATATATTAAAATGACTGTATAGACATAAGGAAACGTACTATATGGAAATAAAAAATAAACTTTTAGATAAGTTAAAACATGCACCTATCCCTTTATTTGATCTTAATCCTGATGAACTCTCTGTTATTGAAGATTTAATTAGTAGTAATAAAATTATTAAGTTTATTGATAATGGAAGTTGTAATTATCCAATAAGCACCTTACATAAAGATGCTTATTATATTAAGCTTGTTAATTAATTATCTTCTTTTTTTATTATTTTTAGATGGGGCTTTTTGTTATTTTGTTCTAAACCTTGAAATACTTTAAGCTCTTCTGATAATTGATTAAATGATTCCTTCATCATTCCATTTAATTCAATCATTGTTTTAGTTTGATTATCTTTATTTTTTCTTTTAATCATATCTATTTTAAATTGAATACCTTCTAACTTAACTTTATTTTCAGGACTTGCTCTGTCAATAATCTTTTGACTTTCATTTTTTTGAAGAGCATTAAGTTTCTCTGGATCTTCTTTTGCCATTTTAATTAGTTCATCTACTGAAGGGAATTTGTCCATAATATTATCTCCTTTTTTTATATTTATATATTATAATAAAATAAAATCAAGTTTTTTCTATAATATAATATAAAAAAATGATTTTTATAGATTATAAAATAATAAAAAAAAACTTAAAAAAACACTTGATAAATATGATTATTTTAATTATAATTAGAGTATATTATTGCATAAAAAAAGTGTTGACATTTGTTTTGTCATTTGTTATAATACTTGAAATCTTGACAAAAGGTGACTTTATGCAAATAGATCCACAAAGAATACTAAACAACTTTAAAAACTTCAAAGAAAAAAATCCTGAAACTTTCATTCCAAAATCAATCCTCTTAATTTATAAAAAATGTATAGGCGAAGATATTTTTGATTTATATGAAGGTGAAGATCATGAAAAATTCAAACCTGCTGTATTTGACTTTCTAAAACTCAGAGAACAAATTACTAAATGTGAAAACGGAGAAGCATTAGTTACCTTATCAATGAAAAGCTCTAATGAAGAATCTAAGCAGTTTTTATCTCCACTTGGTATTTCCATATTCGAAGCCAAAGAAGTCTTTAAGACGCTTAAACAAGAAGAGTTTTTTGCGGTTTCATTTAATTAATACTTAATTTTTTATAAAAAAGGCTCTTTTTAGAGTCTTTTTTTATGCCTTTTGCTTTTGTTTGTTGATTTTTTGATCAATATATGGTGGTTTAACCATATATTTAAAATACATTATTTAATGCTTTTTTTTACAATCTATTTTAAAAACAATCACTTAATATTGAGACTATAGTATAAAGTGTTATATTATTATATAGATAACCCAAAATAATAACAAAAAAAAAGGATTTTTAAAATGAAAAAAACGGTATTAATTTTATCTTCAGTTTTCGCTCTATCATTATCAGCAACAACCAATAATGTAGAAACCCAACAAGTAGCAAATAAAGTTGTTGTTTCTTCAACTTCTGTTGATAATCTTGATATGGTTGCTAAGTCTAAAAAAGTAGGAACTAATTTGTCTAAGTCTAAAAAAGTAGGAACTAACTTATCTAAGTCTAAAAAAGTAGGAACTAACTTGTCTAAGTCTAAAAAAGTAGGTCAAATAAACTAATTTAAATAATTTAAATTATAAATAACAAACCGTTAATTCTAGTAATTAACGGTTTATTTTTATTTTGCAATTATATTTCTTCCATTTTCTTTTGCTTCATAAAGCTTATCATCTGCTCTTTTTATAATATCTGAAATATTATTATCTTCTGATGTTCTTGTTGCTAAACCAAAACTTGCTGTAACTTTAATATCTGGATATTCTTCAAATGTTAACTTTTGAATTTCTTTTCTTAACCTTTCAGCCATTCTATCAGTAACACCTAATCCATTTCTTGATATAATTAAGAATTCTTCACCACCGAATCGACCCACTTTATCATCTCTTCTTAATGTTTTCTTAACTGTTGAAGATACTTTTTGTAAAACGATATCACCTGCTTGATGTCCAAATTTATCATTGATTTTTTTGAAATGGTCTATATCAAAGAAAATCAAACTTAATGGTTTACTTCTATTGTTTTTAAATATTTTATCAGCAATATTTTGAATAGTTTTCCTATTATATACTTTTGTTAAATCATCAATTGTCGCTTTTATTTTTATTCTTCTATATGCTAATATAGAAACAATACATAATACAAGAATAACTATTAATGAAAAATAACTAAACATAATAAACCTTTCTTTTTCTATTAATTTAGTTTGTTCATCACGAATTTTTTCTTGTTTTTCTCTTGTTTCTCTTAATAATATTGTGTTTTCTTTTTCTTTTTCAACTGTTTGAAACATATTTCTAAGATCTTTTACTGTTTTAATGAATACTTTGTTAAATCCATTTTCATATGATTTTTGATATTCCATAGCATATTCAAGTGCTTTTTCATTATCACCTAACCCTTCATAAGTTTCAGAAGTTAATTTTAATATTTCAGTTCTATTTTGTTCTTCTTTTGTAAAACCATTTATAATATTAATAGATTCTTTAAACATTTTTCTTTTTAATAATAATTTTATTTTTGTTTTTTTTGATAAATAAATTTCATATTCATTTTTAAAAGATTCAAATATTTTTATTGATTTATCAATATAATTTAATGATTTTTCTTCTTCAATATCCATTCTTGCTATTATTTCATATAAAGTACCATTAATTGATTTATTATGAACTTTTATTAATTCTATTATTTCATCATAAAGTTCTTTTTTTTCTTTTTTTGAATTCAATAAAAAAGAGTAATTATATAATTCTACTATATAATTATTATCTTTTTTTATTTTGTTCAATCTATATATTTCTAATATTTTTTCTATATACTCTCTTCTTTTCTCTTTATTTTTCATATTATAAAATACATTTACAAATTGATTATACAATTCTCTTATATTTTCATAATTAGAAGTATCAGTTATTAATAACTCCGCCTCGTTTAATGTTTCTAATGCTTTAAAATAATACCCTATGTAACTTTCCAATGCTCCTAAATTAGCCAACGCCAATATTTTTAAATCATTATTGTTTAAATCTTCCGCAATTTTTAATGCTTCTTTAACAAAAGTTTTTGCTTTTTCATAATCATCACTGTATAATATAAAATCTTCTGATTTATAAATTAAATATTTTGCTTTCAATTCTAAATTATTTTCTTTTTCAAATATACTTATTAGAATATCTGCTGTTTCTACTGATTTTTGAGCAATGGAGTTTTCATAATACAACCAGTGTAAATCTTTATAATATTGAGTAATTATTTCTTGATTATTAGTAGAGAGAACATCTTCTTGAATGGATTCTAAATATTTAATTTGTTCGTCTTGTGTTTCTATTGTTTTTATTTTTGACTGAAACTCGCTTATTTCAATTGCACTAACAGAACCTATTGAAAGGAATGCAATTATAAAAAGCATTAAAAAATTCCTCATTTGTTTCTCCCAAATATACGTATATTTTGAGAATTGTAGCATCGTTTTTTTTATTTTTCAATTGTTTTTTTTATTATTATCTTCCAATACCTTTAAGCTATACTCTCTTTTTTTCTCATATCTTATATTTTTATATAATTTACTTATTTTTAAGGTTTTTTTGTTGATTTTTATTTTATTTAACCTATTATTGAAAATAGCGAATAAAAACAAAAAAAGCAGGGAGATTAAGGTGGTTGAAGCATCTAACGTTATTGAAGATCTAAAAATTCATATAAAAAATTTAGATCAAGAAAAGTTTTTTGAAGTGTACGATACAATTGATGATCCATTTGAAATGGAAGATTGTATGATAACAGAACTTTTTAAACATTATCCAGAAATACTATGTCAAGAATCAAATATAACTTCTGAAGAATCGAATCAAGATTTAGATATATTTCAAGAAGAAAAACAAAAAATTGTTAAAAACTTAAATATCTTTTTTGAAGGCTTAATTGAAAGAGGTTTCTTTTTTGATGACAATATTCTTTCAAAAAGATATGATGAACCTATACAATTTTTTCAACTTTATGATGCAATAGGTATTGATCAACAAAATAGTTTTGGAAATACTATTCTTCATATGCAGGTTAGAGGATTACATGTAGAAGGTGTAAGATTTTTATTAGAAAATGACGCTGATCCTAATGTTTATAACTCTCTAAATCAGAATTGCTTTGAAATACTTTTCTTAGATAATTTTGTTGCTTATTCACATGAAAAAGCATTTGATAAAAAAGTTCAAATTGCAAAATTACTTATGGAATATAATGTTGAATTTAATAGAGTTATTGATGGCAAAGATATGTTTGAAAGAGCAATGTTTTTTACTTTTATTGAAAACAATGGACAAAATAATTGGAACATTGATAATCTTAAAATTTTAAAATCTATTTTAGAATATAACGAAGATAAAATTAATGTTTATATTGATAAACTTATTGTATTTATTACTGAAAATAAATCAATGTATGCTAATGAAACCTTATTTAGTTTAGATTTAGCAAATATTAATAGAATGCGTAGATTTTTAAATAATTAATTGATTTATTATACTATTATTGATATAATATCTTAAAAATTTTTTAGGATTATTATATGAATGAAATAATAGAAAGAATACAACATTATTACTCTACTGGACATAAAAATCCTGCTTTAAATCTTCTTTATTCTTCTTCTTTAGAGGTAAAGTTACACTTTATAAGATCAGGCGCTTTTTTATATGAAATTCAATCAAATTCTCCTTCTTTTAAAATTAAAAAAGCATTAATTGAAGAAGGTTTTGCATTAGAAGAATTTGTGGAAGATGAAGACTGGAGAGTTCGCTTTCAAGTTTTAAAAATACATGGTTCTCAATATCATGACTCATTTGATTTTGAAGAAGAAAATTATAATAATCAGATTCAAATGTTAAAAGATGGATTTGATATTACTGATACCTTTATTGCAAATTTACATCCTGAACTTTTGCTTTATATTGTTAAAAATTATGGTTATGATTTCGCTTATGAACATGATTATATTGATGATATAGAAGATTTACCACACAAAGTTAAAATTGCTTTAATAAACAGTGGAAAAAAAATATCTACTAAAAAATTAATGGAAAATAAAGAATCAATACTTGAGATAATTCCTAAACTCAGCAGTGCAAATATTGAAAAAATATTTAATGATTCATTGGATAATGAAGTATTAAAAAAATGTATTGAACATGCTGATTCTATTAGAACTTTTTATCATCATGATAAATTGAATATATTTTTAAATAATCCAGAAAACAGAGTTTGGTCTATTGATAGAGGATTATATATAAAAAATATTTTAGAAAAACATAAAAGCTGTAAAGATACCATTTGTGCTTTGATTAAAAACAATTATCTTTATTATGTTTATAATGAAGAACAGAATAAAACGGTACTTGAATTAATATATCCTATTTTTGATGGAAAAATTGCAAATGCTTTAATATCTGTAAATCAAAAATTATTACTTAATAAAAACTTTATGTATAATGATACTATCATTAAAGATATTTATTCAAATATAACAAGTATCTCTCTTTTAGATCATTTAAAACAGTATACAGTATGCTTAAAAATATTATCAGAACTCAGTTTAAGAAAAGATTATTTAATAAAAGTTCAAAATAATATTGATAATACTGTCGTTAAATTTGAACTAAAAAATGATTTTATAAAAAATATATAAAAAAAATACCAGAAAAGATTCTGGTATTTTATTATGTTTTAATTATAAATTGTGTTACTTCCTTATCACAATTTTTTAATTCAATATTTTTTTCTACTGATAAACTTTCTCTTATTCTTTCACAAAACTCTTCTGTAATTTGGTTTGGTTTTTCATAAGTAATGATATATTCTTCTTTTTCTTTTATTTTTCTTATTGATATTTCTTTAGATTTATTTGAAATATTATTTTTAATTGTTGGTTTTAAATAACCTGCTCCTACTAATTGTTGAATATTTTCAGGAGTTTTCATAGTATCTATTTCATGAATAATACTTGCCATTTGAATCGAATGGATTTGATTTATTATTTTTAAAGATTCGCGTTTTTGAACATTATCTGCTGAATTGTAATTTATGACAGTATATAATCCAGATAAGCCAATAGACAAAACAAATGATATAATTAGAGATCTTAACATTATTTATCCTTTTAACATTTGTGGTTATTGTATTACAAATAAATTAAAAAGCAATATTAAATTCTTATTTTTTCACCCTTTTGGATACCTTTTTCAATTTTTTGGTCTATCATTTCTATACTATTTTCAATACCACTATCATTTTCACCATTTACTACACCCATATAAATATTTTCTTTTATATATTTATTGAGTTTTAGAGCTTTTTTGATTCTAAGAGCTAAGAAATAAGCTTCATCTAGATTTGCTTTTGCAAGAATAAACAATCTATCATCTTTCTTGAATAATACATCTCCTTTTCTTAATTTACTTTTAATTGTATTTTCAACAAATAAATTAAATGAATTCATTTCTGCTACTGAAAATCCACCTAATTCTTTTTCAATATTTTTCACTTTATACCCAATTAATGCATAATTTTCTTCTTTTCTGGCTTGATTCTTTTTTCTTAAATAATATCCTTCACCCCAAACTTCTTTACCTGCATTCATTAAATCTGTTTCTTGTTTTATTTTATTAACTAATAAATTTTTTCTCTTAATTATAATTACAGCTATTAATAATAATACAGTGACTATTAAAGTTAATGCAATATATAACCAATTATTATATTTATAATTTTCTTTTTTTACTTTTAAAATTTCATTTTCTTTTTGTACTTTATTCAATGTTAATTTTTCATTTTCTTTTTCTGTTTCTGCAAGGTTAAATTCATTTTTGAATTTTAATACAATATGTGTATTTTGATCATTTCTAATTTCTTCATTAACTTCAATTTCTTTCCACTTATAACTTAAAGCAGCAGCAGTATTGTTTGTTTTTGTATATAATTTATAATATAAATCATAAATAGCGGCTAAACTGTTATAGCTATTTGCTAATTTTCCATATTTTTGTTCTAATTTTCTAATTTTGTTTCTTGCTAAAGTATATTCTTTATTCTCTATCATTATATTAGTTTTCATTACTTCAAGATTAAATACTATTTCATCTTGCACATCCAATATACTAAAAATCTCTTCTGCTTCTCTTACTAAATTTGTAGCTTTTTGTCTTTTTTCTTCATCTTTTGAAAATGTATATACATAAGATAGAGCTTTTTTAGCATATCCCATACCTAATAGATAATCACTTTTATCTGCTATTTCATATGACTTTAATGCATATTCCTCTGCGGCTGCTTTTTCATTTAAGTTTGTATATAATATAGAAAGTAAGAAATATACTTCATTTAATAAATGCATTGATTCTTTTGTTTTGATAGGCTTTAATAAATTAATTATTTCTTGATACTCTAATACAACTTCTGTCTTAACATTTAAGTAATAAAATATGTTACTTAATCCCATCTTTATTTTAGCTGTATTTAAATTGCTAATGTTTTTATCTTGTATTTCTTTATTTAATTTAAAAGCATTTGAGTAATAATGAACTGCTTGATAGAAATTAGCTTGATGAACATATAAATTAGCAATTTTGATTGAATAATTGATTTCTTCATATATATCTTTATTAAGTTCTAAAAACTCAATATAAAACACTTCGGCTTTTGAATAGTCACCTGTTTTATGAGCAATGAAACCATTAAACTTTGCTTTTTCTAAAACAAATTCGTCTGGTATTTCATTTACACAGTCTTGTAGAACTTCAATATATTTTTCTTGAAGTGCCACTTCACATTCTTTTATTTTTTCTTTTACACTTTCTTCTTGAGCTAATATACTGCTTGAGAACAAAGCAGTATATATCAAAAATAATGTTATATGAAATTTTTTAAACAATTTAAAACCTCAATTAAAATTTGTAGGTTATACCCAAACCATAATTAGATTCTTGTAAGAATGTATCTGATTGATAACTTGCTGTTAGTTTAAATCTTGGATTAATATAAACAGATAGACCAACAAAACCTGCTGTTACATCATCTGACAAATCATCATCATAGTGGATTTGTTTGGCAGCTACGTCAATTTCAAAATAATCAGCAAATTTATAAGCTACACCTACTTCAAATTCTTTACCTTCAATTTCCTCTAATTCTATTTCAACGTTTTGAGATTCACCACTACCTGTATCAAAGATAGAATACGTTAAACCTGAAGTCTTTAATGTTGTCATGTAAGCTCCTGCATATACTTCAAGTTCATAACTTACAGGGTATGTATATCCAATACCATAAGTTACTAATTTTACATCTGGATTTTGGTCTTCACCTTTGGAAGCATTTAATAGAGAAAATTCTTCAAGATTAAGTACTGAATATCTTCCTTCAAGACTTAAATTATATTTAACATCAATACTTGCAGTATATTCAGAGCCAGTTCCATTTTCATAATCTACAATTTTTGCACCTATTTCTGATGCATTTATGTTTGTTGCTGTGCCTAAACCTGCAAATAGGATTGTTGCTAATGTAGTTCTTTTCATAGTTATTCCTCTAAAATATAAAAACATACTACTACAACTTTAAATTTTTATCAAGTCATTTTTCTTTAAATTTCAAGATTTTTTGATAAAATGAAATTGATTTTTTATTTATTTTTAGTTATAATTGTTTAAATTTAATTGTTTGAGAAAGTACATGAAAAAAATTATTGAAACTATAAAAAATGACAATATAAATGAATTTAATATTTTATTTAACAATATTGAATCAGTAACATTAATTAAATCTTTAATTTTTTGTATTCATATTAATAACTTTAAATATTTTTCATTACTATTTAATAAATTTAAATTAGAAAAAAATTATATTGAATTAATTAAGGCTTCTATTAATAATGAATACAAAAATACTCAATTTATTGAAAAAATTCTAAACAATAAAATAATTCTTAATACTATTTTAAAAAATAAAATAAATTTATTAACGTTAATTGAAATTGATTCGGTTGAAATTTTAGAATTTTTATTAACATCTTCTATTATTAATTTTGACAAAAAAAATATAAAATCCTCATTCGAATATTCAATAATGAAAAAACAAATTGAAATATTTAAATATCTTTTGAATAATTATCCAGATATTTTTTATATCCCTGACAGATCTTTTTATCGTAAAATGGCTAAAATTAATTTAGAATATTTAAAAATTTATATTGAAAATGATAATTTCTTAATTACTCCTTTTAATGTCGAACTCACAATGAGTGCATATAAGAACCATAATTTTAATAATTTTGAATATTTTTTAGAAAAAAAATATATTAATCCTGTATTAATTAATTTAATCTTTAATGAAAGATTTCCAGTAATGAAATATATTGATGCATTATTAAATAATCGTTATGCTATTCAACTTATTCCTAAGAACTTTAAATTGAAATTTAAAAATGACAATCTTCAAAAGAAAATAGAGCTTGCTAAAATAAAATATAATGCTATTAACTTTTAAACAAAAAAAAAGAGCTTCAAGCTCTTTTTTCTTTTATATAATCCCACATATCTTCTAATTCATCTTCCATAGCACCATTTAATACAGGGAAGCGACTATATGTTTTAGGATCTAAACTATCAAGCTCTAAATGAAAAGATACAGCAAATCTTTCTCTTTTCCATTGATTTCTTGTATATAGTTTATAATATTTTTCAATATATTGACCTAACGTTTCCATATCATAATGGTCTTTTTCTCTATTTAGAGTTTTTAGAATACCTAATGGCATTTTAAATTCAACTTGTGCAATTTTTCTTATAGCATCAAGTATTTCAAATGGCATAAGATCGTCTTCATCAGTTTGTTCTACAGGTCTTAATTCAGCAGTTGCTGCTTGATTAACAACGCCTTTTAATCCTTTTATTTTTAATCTCTCACCATTAATTAACAAACCCTCTTCACAAAGATATTTATTTACAGCTTTTACATATATTTTGCTCAAACCACCAATCGGAGCTAAAACACCAGCAGTATCACCATCCATAGTACAATAGCCTACGGCTGATTCACTTAAATTACTTGTGGTTAGTAATAATCTATTTTTTAAGTTTGCTAAAAACCAAATAGAAGGATTTCTAACTCTTGCTTGAATATTTTGTTTTGCTATATCATGTCTTTTCCATGTTAATTCTTCATTCATTGCTTTACTTGCAATTTTTTCATATTCTTTTACAAGTTTAGCAATACTCCAAGAATGATGTTCCGCTCCTATAAATTTAGCAAGTTGTTTAGCTGCTTTTTTAGTCACACTACCACTATTATCAGAAGCTTGATAAGCTGTAACTAATACTTTTGGCATAATATCTTTTTCTAATTTTATATTTGATTTTTCTACGGCAAATGGAAGTTTACTTAAATATTCTTCTTCTTTTAATTCAGCATAAGCTAATTTATGAGCAGCATAAACCAGACTTGCAACAGCAGCAGAATCAGCACCACCACTTAATGATACAGCAAAACCTTGTTGTTTTGTTTTAATTTGCCAATCCCAAAGACCTAATGCAACAGCATAAGTTAATTCATCTAATACATTTTCAAAACAATTTTCTTCTATTTTATTTTTATAAATAGTATTTGATTCAAAAGGAATATTTACTTTTATTACATTTTCATCTATTTTTGATACATCCATTTCTTCACTATTATCAATTCTTAAAGAACGATTTCTAACAATATCAATAGTTGCCTTATTTAAATTATAATTTTTGAAAGAAAATCTTTTTCCTGTTGAAATTAATTTACCTGCACTTGCAATAACATTACCACCGTCATAAATAGCACGACCAGCTTCACAACCCATTAAATTTGCATAAGCATAAGCTACGCCAAATGATCTACTACCTTCTTTTACAAATTGATTTCTTGTTTCTTGTTTATTCATTGCGTAATGACTTGCACTTGGATTAAGAACAACATCAACTTTCTTTTTAAATAAAGTACGAGCAGGACGATTTGGAACCCAACTATCTTCACAAATTTCAAATCCTATTCTAATTCCATTAACTTCAAAAATCAAATCACCAACAGGAATATCGTTCCAATTGATAACTAAACCTTGTTTCCAAGGTTGAAACCAACGTTGTTCATAATGAATACCATTTTTAGCAAGATTTTGTTTACAAACTATACCGTGAATTTTATCTTTTGATAATATAGCAACCCCATTAAATAATTGACCACCATCAATTAACACAGGAATACCTATACAATAAATCATATCACGAGTTGATAAAACTTTGTCCATTTCTTGTTTAATTTTAATTAGATTTTTAAAGGCTTTTTCGTTGAATTCTTGTGATTTAAATAAATCTTCTGCACCATAACCAGTTACAGTAAGTTCTGGCAATAGAGCTACTTCTACTTTTTCTTTGTGAGCTTCTTTTAGTGATTCAATAATATTTTTTGTATTACTTTTCCATTTCAAAGGGGTTTGATTTACACTAATTGTTGCGATATTTAGATATTCTTTTTTAGGTATAATTACGCTCATTTTTGTTTTCCTTCTTACTTTTAAATTTATTATATATTGTTAAGTTGAATTTGTCAACTAATTAGTTGTTTATTTTTTTGTTTTTTATTTTTTTAACTTTTATTTTTATATTTTGATGTTATGATTTTTATTAATATGTTTGTTAAATAAGGAATTTTAATATGAAATACAAGGTACTTAGTGCAATAATTGCAGCTAATTTATTAACTGCTTGTGGTGGTGGTAGTAATGATAATAAAGAAGATCCTATCAAAGTTGTAGAAAATGCCCCACCCAAAATTGAAGTCACATCTCAAGTTACCTTAAATGAAAATTCAGAAACCATTATTAATTTTTCTATTAATGATCCAGAAAATGATCCAACACAAGTAAGTATTGAATCAAATGACAATAATTTTTCAGCAGTTATTGAAGGTGGTTTAATTAAAATCACAACAAATGAAGTTAGTCAAAATATAGATACTTCTTTTTATGTAGTAGCAAGTGATAATAAAAATACTATTAAAAAAGAAGTTAAGTTAAGTATTCTTGATGATAATAAAGCTTCCATTATTAACTTCCCTGAACAAATTACCTTAAATGAAGAAGAAATCAAAATTTTTGATTTACAAATTGAAGATGAAGATAGTGACACTTTATCTGTATCTTTTGATTATAACAAATCTAATTTTGAACTTTTGTATGATAATTCAAGTAGTCAATTAACACTTAAATATGTTGGAAGTGATATAACAGAAACTACTCGAAAACAATTTGATATTATTGTTAGTGATAATTATAATGAAGTTGTTAAAACTGTTTATGTTACTATATATCCTGAAAATGAAAGTCCTGTTATTGCTTTTGATTCGGACATTGTTATTTCAGAAGGTGGTAAAAAATATTATAAAGTTGATATTAATGATGATAATATAGGCAAAGTAACATATCAATTTAATACTGAAATTAATGGTTTGAATTTTGAACTTATTGAAAATACAAGAATAGAAGGAACGGAAGAAGGCTTTGCTAATACAGAATATAAAAATTATTTAGTAGTTGATGCAACAGATATTGATATTGCAACAAATATTGAATCCTATCTTGAATTAGTTGTTAAAGATACTTTTGAAGGTTTAGATGAAATTATTGAAAAGAAAAGAGTTAACCTTACTCTATTAAATCAACTATCAGTTGAAAGTATTGCTATGAATAAAAAAACTGATTTAGGTGTTTCTCTTCCTGAAATAAGCACAGAAGATAGTGCTTTATTTACTATTGATTTAATGAAGCATTCTGCTCCTTGGACTACTCATTGTTTTAGTAATGAATGTGGTATTGCTGGAAATACTAACGAAGCTTCAAGTCTTGATCTTGATAGTAATGGTTGGGTTAAACAACTACCAGAAGCTAATGATTCTCCTAATTATACTCATGTAAAAACAAAAGTATTTGATATGTCTAATTCTGATTTAGATGTAACTCGTTTTTATGTTTTGTTTGAAGGAGCAGGTTTAATTAAATATGAAGAAGGTGAAAAAAATGTTGAACTATCACAACCTTTTATGGATGTGGTAGATATTACACCAGATGATAAAACATTTACTATTAGCATTGAAAAACATTATGAAGGCAGTAGTAATGATTATATAAGAAATATTAAAGTTATACCTGACGCTGGTTATTGTGGTAATCTTTATACTTATTCCATTGAAAGTGAATGTAATGAAAATTTTGTTCACTTTGTTGATGCTTACCATTATTTTGATTTCCATCCAAAAATGCTTAATGAACTAAAAGATTATAAAGTTTTAAATATAAGCAATAATTTAAAAATTAATAATAATGATTATTTAGAAAATAATAGCTTCTTCTTTGATGAAGAAAATCAAAAAAGTTGGGTTGATTCAAAACACGGCATTCCTTTTTCAACAATTATTGATATTGCTTCATATTTAAACCAAGATATTGCAATAGATATGCCTGTAAAAAGTGAGTTTAGTGGAAATGGATTCCAACAACAAAAATCAGATTTATTTAAAAATAATTTAATTAGTTCTCTATCTGAATTTAATAATAAAGTTTATTTTTCTTATGGTAATTTAAATGAAGATTTTAGTATAAGTGAGACAGATTCTCAATTATTACTTAATCTTTATAATAATCAATTTATCACTTTTAATTCTATTGTTAGTGAAAATAGAAGAGAAGAATTAATTGATAACATCAACAACAATAATAATCTATCAGAAGAAGAAAAAACAGAACGTATTGCAGAACTTAATAATCAAGAAATGATTTCAAGTGAAGAAAAAATATTAAATATAATTGCAGTAAGAAATAAAGAAAATTGTGATTATTTATCTAATAATTCAACTATTAATTTTTCTTGTGATATAAGAGGAAGTTTCAATAATGAAGTTATAAATGTAATGTCTGATACTTATAATGAGGCTTTATTGAATTGTGACGTATATAGAGAATATTTAAAAACACAACCTGATACTATTGAGAATAGAGAATATTGGGATGTTAACAATTGTTCTTTATTCTTTGACTCAATTATTATAGAACCTGTTTTTGGTTTTCATATTGACTCAAATAATATGGAGGTAATTGGAACTTGGAAAGAGCAATCTCAATCTGAATTATATTCTAACATGGATATAGAAATCAATATTGATTCTTCTTTTGAGGAAACAGGATATGGAGCACTTCCTTTATTTAAAAATAAATTATCAAAAACATTTAATGTTTTAAATAATTATGATGTTGATGTTTTAGCAAGAAATGCAAGACATAATTACTATACAAACTTAGAAAATACTAATGCAAATCAAAATATGATAATTCTTAATACAACTACTGATAATACTATTTGGAAGGAAGCATATAAAGCATTCTTAGAAAGCTGGATTACTTTGGAAGGTGGTAGCTTGGTTTTATTTGATTCGATAGGTAATTATAATTCAAAAGGCATTCGAGCAGTACAATCTTTTGAAGGTCAAAGTACACATCAAAAACAAGCTATTAAAGAAATATTATCTGAAAATAGTTGCTGGTATTGTAAATAATTGATTACAGCGAATGATTCTTATTTAGATGGTTATATTTATTTATAACCATTTTTTTTATTTTTTTCTAATTTTAGGCTTTTTTATTAATAAAATAGTTATTTTTTATTATACCTATTGTCAATTCAAGCATTTTTTACAGTATCTATTGCATTTTTACATACTTTGGTATATACTTTTAGCATAAAAATAAGTATAAAGAGAGATCCTTTTAATGGTTATTATCGCTGATTATTATATATACAATTTAGGTGAGGTTACTTGCAAGAAGAATATTGCTGAATTAAATTTATCTAATGGATTAATTAAGATCCATTCAAAATTACATTCAACAAATAGTAAACCAGAGCTTATTGTAAATATTTTTGATGATTCTATTCGTTTGTATCTCGAAGATAATGAATTTGAGTTAAGCGAAGATGGTTCTTATTATACTACATTTTTAAGTTTTCATGATAAAGAAGTTATTGATGAGCTTTATTTAAAATATAAGCATTTATTTAACTAATATATTTTTATTTATTTCAACTAATTCTAAAGCTTCTTTTAGATATCTAATAAAAAACAATAATACAAAAAATAGCAAATAAATTGTAAAAGTATAAAATTCATTATCTAAATACTTTTTATCAAGAATTGCTATTAGATACATAGTTATTGAAAAATTCAAAAATGACGCATTAAATATACCATACCAAACTTTCTTTTTTAGACTTTTTACTTTTTCTATAAAATATATTAATGAAAAAGATAATATTATACCTATTGGGAAAAAGTAAACATTTGGTTTTATATACCCATATATTATATCAATTGAATTTTCCTTTCCAATAATATTAAACAACAACAACATTATGCAGGTTGATATAACAATTGCACTTAATTGTATTTGTTTAAATATATTAATTTTTTCGTTTATTTTAATTATAATTTCTTTCATATGTTTATTGTATTTGATTAATATAATAGATCAATATTTAATGAAAAAAATATTTATATATTTTTATATAGTAGTATTGACATAATAATATAAATTGTTAATATAATAATACAAGGAAGTTATTCTAAAAGGATTTAGAAAAACAAAGGACTGGAAATATACTTTTAAAGGAATTAAAATATATTTTCTATAATTACAGGAATGTAATGAATTTAAGACAAGAGTAGTATTCTTGTCTTTTTTTTTGATCTTAATTAACATTTCCTAACTAATATAATACGAGATCATAAAACATCTATTTTTCAACTATTTTAAAAAAAAGCTTGATTTTTGTAAGTAATCTATATTATAATATATTTGATTTTTTAATAGAGGTTTTTTAAAATGAATGAAAAAGATTTAATAACACAGGAAAAATATGTAATTGCTGGTTGTAAATGGCAAGCAAAAAGAAAAGCAGAATTAACTGCTAATATCCTGAAATATTCTTTTGAAGCAAAGAGACTTCTACGTAAAATAGAAAACAATAAACAAATAGTTAATAAAATCATTAAAAACCCTATTTTATTTGATTTTATTATTGGCGCAACTATGTTATCACAAAAAAGCTTACAACATTTCTCAGAATCAGAATTAAAAAGATATATTAAATCTAACATTAATTTTGAAAGAATTAACGAACAAAATTATTTAAATGAATTAGAAAGATATTACTTAATGAGTGCTGGTGAATCTATTGGTGGTAAAATTAGAAATATTGTTGGTAAAAAAGGAAATGATATTTTTATTAATTACATCAAAGAGTATTTAGAAATTAATAATATTACATATTCTGTTATTGAAAAAAATGATAATGTACAGAAAATTTATACTAATGAATTAGTTATTCTTTTTAATAAAAAACCAAACTTTATTGGCAAATCTGTTGATTTTATGGTATTAAAAAAATATCAAGATGGCTCTTATGATATAGAAGACCATAATCAATATATTTCAGCAGGTGAATTAAAATCTGGTATTGATCCAGCAGGGGCTGATGAACATTGGAAAACTGCGGCTACAGCTTTAAAAAGAATTCATCAGGGTTTTGTTAAGAAAGGAATTGATTCACCTAATATTTTCTTTATTGGTGGTGCAATTTCAAAACACATGGCAAGTGAAATAATTTATAATATTGAAAATAATAAATTAAAATATGCGGCTAATTTAAATTATAAAAAACAAATGGAAAACATTGTAGAACATTTATTAAATGGTTAATTATATACTTTTCTTTGATAAATAATCTTTAATATTTCTACCTGTTTCTTCATTGAGTTTATTTACATTTAAAAATTCTTTATCTGATTCAACTAATAAGGTTGCATATAAGAAAGGTTTTCTTGCAATTTCATTTTGTAATTCTTTATTCTCTTTTAAATGTTCTTCAAGTTTAATAAATGAATCAGATAATATTTTTTTTATTTTTGTTTCTGCATAAAAATAATTTATATTTCTTGCCTTTAAATCTTTTTTCTTTTCCTTGTTTAATACAAGTTCCACACCTGCAATTAATTTTTCTTCATTAAATATACCAAAAGAATATACATATATATCTGCTTTATCTGTATTTAATTCTATAATTCTATTTTGAGGTATTAATATGATCCCGTAGTCCTCGATAGACTCCAACCAATTATTATATAAAGATCTTTCTTCTTTATTTAACTCTTCTTTTTCTTTTGATTTTCTTAATATATCTAATATTTTCCAAGCAAAATTATCAAAGTGTTCTTTTCTTTTTGTTATACTTCTCATTTAGCCTCTTTTTTGTATATAAACATTATAACATATTTTTTTTTATTTAAATATCCTTTATATACATTTTATTTGACTGATCGCTTGTTTTTTCTGCATTTGGGGCATTTTTTTCAAATGGTCTTATATAATCAATTTCTGAAGAGTATGCTGAATAAATTATACTCTCGTCTTTAATATCAATTTTTAATAATTCATCTTCATAATGATAATTAATCTTGTTTTTATTTTTTAAATATATTTTTTTGTTATTTTTCAAACCTATAACATAATTAAAATTACCAGTTTCTATATTTTTATTTAGCCAAAAAGATTTTACATTTTTAAAATAAGCTTCTTCTTTTAAACTATTAGCATATATAATTAGTTCTGATTCTCTTTGTATTTTTTTTATTGATTGATTGTTTTCTATTTCAATTAATTTTTCATAATTTTCTAAAGATATAAACAGCTTGTTATCTTTAAACTCTTCTGTTTCTAATTTTTTTGATTTTAAGACCAAACCTGTAATATATTCTTCTTTTACATAAAAATTTATATCTTTGTGAGAAAATTTCAATTCAAAATCATAATCAGTATTTTCAGAAATACTTATTTCTATGTTTTCTTTATTTATATTTTCTATTTTGAAAGGGTTTTTGGCATCTTTAAGATAAATATATAAATCATGAGTTGGTATGTTTTCTTCTTCTAAATTTTTTGTTATCTTTTTTCTTTTATCATTTAAAATTAATACTATATCTTTTATAAATAGTTCTTCTCTATTTATACACCAAAGATTATTTTTTTTTTGTGAAGTTATTCTTAAATCGTCATCTAATTTAGACATATCTACTTCTAAATGACTTCCTGTTTTAGTTATTAATTTCATTTTCTTTTACTCATATTTTCTTATATAATATCAAAAAAATATTTTTAATACAAGTTTTTATTGATTTTATTTTATTTTATAATATAATACAAAAAAAAATTGAGGATAAATTATGTCAAAATCTATTTTTAATATCAATTTAACGCTTGAGCCTTCTATAACTTTCAATGAAAACGGATTTGTTATTCATTCTTTTTTGGATACAAACAGTACACAAACTGATGAAGAACTTGAAGCAACCATTAGTTATGATGAAGTTATTAATTATAATTTAGAATCTTCTTTAATTTATCCTAATACAGAAAAAGAAATGCTTGATCCTGAATCTTTTGAAGGGAAAGCTATTCTTGAAGAAATTGAATTATTAAAAATATTTATTGATAAATATGAAAAAAGAGCAAATAAAGCAATTGATAGGTATTTAGAAGATAAATAAAAAAAAAGACCTACAAATGTAGGTCTATAAAACTGTATATTCCTCTATATCTAAACTTGATAAATTTTCAAACCAACCATAAACAATATTTCCTATTTTAGTTCTTTTAAATTTTTTTCCATCAATTTCAAGCATTAAATGTAAAGAAGATTTTTCAATATTATTCATATATTCATAATAAACTCTTTCAGCATATTCCTTTTCAGAAAACAACCAAATCAGTTCACCTCTTCCAATTGCGCTTCCAAACGAATCACCAGTTGAATAAGTCAAAACTAATGCATAAACAGTATCACCTTTTTGTACATCGAGAATAAATTCTTCTGAATATTCTTGGGGAGTTGAGTATACACCTTCAATTTCAAATGAATAAGTCGATGACCATTCACCAAATTCTTCTGGTTCTTGATAGTGTTCTTCACAAATTTCATTTGATTTTACATATAATTTCATTATTTTTCCATTAAATTTTTTTTATTTATTATATATTTTTATATAAGAAATGTAAAGTTTTATTTTATTATTTTGGTAGCGGAAATAGAGATTCGAACTCTACAATTTTCTAAGGTTATGAGCCTTAGCACGTACCCATTTGTATATTCCGCACTGATATTTGGTTGCGAGAGCAGGGATTGAACCTGCGATCTCAAGGTTATGAGCCTTGTGAGATACCACTTCTCCATCTCGCTTCAATTTGGTAGTAACAAGTAGAATTGAACTACTATCTCCTTCCTTATGAGGGAAGTGCTTTTCCAGTTAAGCTATGTTACCATTTTATTTGGTTGCGGAAGCAGGATTCGAACCTGCGACCTCAAGGTTATGAGCCTTGCGAGATACCCCTTCTCCATTCCGCGATTGTTTGGTGCTTAGGAGTGGATTCGAACCACTAACCGTCCATTAACAGGCTGCTCTACCACTTTAAACTAATGATCACTCGTTTAAATTGGAGCTACCTAAGCATAAATTTGGTAGTCAGAGAAAGAATCGAACTTTCATTTGTTGGTTATCAGCC
>CEUY01054832.1_pt1 | contig 30290 bp, 30 predicted proteins | sample 361481 | NCBI WGS metagenome assembly CEUY01 (sample SAMEA2622737, study PRJEB7988) | marine metagenome | isolation source: saline water (ENVO:00002010), including | reverse complement strand
CCTTGAATACCAGCATTCTTAGCTGCTTTTTCAGCATGAGAACGAATCATTGAGTTATTTGCATTTACATCTTTTGTAGATAATTTTCTACCAAGAATAGTTTGAATGTAAAGATTTTCTTTTGCTTTTTCTAATTCTTCCTCAAAATATGGCTTAACACTAACATAAGTATCAAAGAAACCATTGTAATATACTTTTGCTTCTTTTCTCGTAATGTTGTTATCTTCTGCTAGACGCTTTTCACCCATTCCGTAAATTAAACCAAAGTTAATAGCTTTTGCAATTCGACGCTGATCATCAGTAACTTCACTAATGTCAATACCCAAAATATCTGCTGCTGTCTGTCTATGAATGTCTTCTCCATTATTAAATGCTCGAATAAAGGCTTCGTCATTTGCTAAATGCGCAAGAATTCTTAATTCTATTTGAGAGTAATCGACTGCTAAGATTTTGTAACCTTTTTTTGCAATAAATGCATTACGAATTTTACGTCCTTCTTCATTACGAATTGGAATATTTTGCAGGTTAGGATCAATAGAAGAAAGACGTCCAGTTGAAGTAACAGTTGATTGGTATGTAGTATGAACTTTATTATCTTCTGTCATACGCTCTGTAAGACCTACAACATATGTGCCAATAATTTTTGATAAGCTTCTGTGTTCTAGTATCTCATTAACGATTGTTGTTAAATCTTCTTTTTGTTCTTCTTCTAAATCTTTGTTTTTTGGTAAAGCAGCGACAGCTTTACGCAATGCGTCTTCGGCTGTTGTTTTCTTTTTAGCAGGAAGCCCTAGCTTATCAAATAAAATTGCTTGAACTTGTTTTGGCGAAGCAATAGAGAATTCTTCACCTGCAATATTATAAATAATTTCTTCTTTTTGTCTTAAAACTTCACTTAATTCTTCACCAATTGTTTTTAAAATATGAGGTTGAATTAATGCACCATTTGTTTCCATATAACTAAGAACAGAAAGGATTTTGTTGTCCATTTCTGAAATATTTGTGTTAATTTCTTCAATCTTGTTTTCGAAAATGTATTTAGCAATAGAAACTTCTTCCGAACGAACTTCTAGAATCTCTTCTTCTGTCATTTTCTTCCATTTAGGGGTTTTACCATTAAGTTTATAAGTCTCACGAAGCTCACTAAGATTAAATTTAGAGTGATCGTTATTTAAGTGTTCAAGAGTTGCTTCTTTTGAACGCTGTGTAAAATGAACATAATCATAAACTCGAATGTCGTCTAATTTACAGAAAAATAGTTTTTCATTTTTAGTTAGGTTAAACAATTTATTGATAATATTTTTTGCTTTTAAACTAACGATAGTATGTTTGTTATCAGTAGCAATTTCTACAAGTGTGTTTAAATGTTCATTTACATCTACAAGAAAAATAGAATCTGCTTTTTCAGAACTCATTAAGAATTTATCTTTACCGTCAAGTTCCATTAGTTCAATAAATAGATTTTTTTCTTCCTTAGAATTTTCAAGGAAAGTTAAAACTTGATTTTCATCAGTAACAACAGTGCTAGAAGCAGATTCAGCATTGGTATCGACAACCCCAAGTGATTTTTTTAAACCGTGTAATTCATATTTAGTAACCAACTCTAATAATTTTTCGTCATCACGTTCTGCGTGAAAACCTTCAACAGTTTGACCTAGATCGACATCAGTTTTAATAGTTACTAAATCAACACTTAATTGGAAAGAACCGTCTTCAACAGCTTTAACAAAATTAGCACCAACTTTACCTTTTATGTTTTCTTTATTTTCAAGAAGATTTTCTAATGTCTCATATTCTGCTAACCATTTAGCTGCAGTTCCTTCGCCCACACCTTCAACACCAGGGACGCAATCGGCTTTATCACCAACAAGAGCTAAGAAAGGAATGATTTGATTAGGGTAAACCTTCATTTTTTCTTTAACACCTTCAATGTGTCGAACGAGATTACCTTTTTCAATATCTTTTGTATCAAGGATACCAATATCTTCATCAACGATTTGGCACATATCTTTATCAGAAGTAAGCATAGCAACTTTGTAACCTGCTTCTTTTGCTTGAATTGCTAATGTAGACATTGAATCATCGGCTTCTACATAAGGAATAGACATCATAGGTAATCCCCAAGCAGCAATAAGTTCTTTTAAAGGTTCAATCTGAACTCTAAAATCGTCTGGTAGACTAGGACGATCTCCTTTATATCCTTCAAACATATCATGTCTGAATGTTTTTCCTTTATGATCAAATACAACAACCACTTTTGCAGGTTTTAGCTTTGTAAGCTGACCATTAATCATATTCGAAACGCCAGCAATAATTTGTGTAGGGAAGCCTTCTTTGTTTTTAAATGGTGGCATACCGTGAAACGCACGATGCATGAATGAATTACCGTCTATAATAATGAATAATGGTTCTGACATTTTTAAAATTTCTCCTGTTAATTTAACCTTTGCGATAAGATTTATTATACCACAAAAAGAAGATGAAAGCTAATATTAATAAATGATTTCTCTACTATTGAAATAAAAAAAAATAATGGTAGAATATTTATTCGATTTGAAAAATTAGAGTAAATAATCAAAAATAAAAAAAACAAAAAAGTAAAGGAAAAACAGGAATAACCCAATGAAAGAATTATACTCAAAAGAAGATATTGTAAAATGTGGTGAAGGTAAATTTTTTGACGGTAGAATAAAATTACCAGCAGGTAATATGTCAATGATTGATAGAATTATATCCATAGATCCAGAAGGTGGCGCATATGGTCAAGGTCAATTAATAGCAGAGTTTGATATTACCCCTGATTTATGGTTCTTTGAATGTCATTTTAAAGATGATCCAGTAATGCCTGGCTGTTTGGGGTTGGACGCATTATGGCAATTAACAGGTTTCTATATGGGTTGGAAAGGAATGGCTGGTGTAGGTAGAGCATTGGGATTAAAAGAACTTAAGTTATCGGAACCCGTTTTACCAGACGCAGGGAAAATAACATATAGAATAGATATAAAAAAAGTAACAAACAGAAAATTAAAAATAGGGTTAAGTGACGGTTATGTTGAATTAAATGGAAAAGTAATTTATTCAGCAAAAGATTTAAAGGTGGGTTTATTTTAAAAATAACTCAATAAGTTAAAAAGAAAAAGGTGGAAGTTCACCTTTTTTTTTGTTATTATATACTAAATTAGAAATAAAGGTGATATCTCAAATGCTAGAAGTATATAACAAAATAATTGAAATAAATAAATCTTACAACCAAGTAAAAAAAGCTGGCAACATTCGTGGTGTTTCTGAATCTACAAAAGAACTCGGAAATAAATATACAAAAGCTCTAAAAAAAGAACTCTCAGAAGAAAATAAATCAATACTTGAAGAATTATCAAAATTTTATCAATCAAAAATCCCTGTTAACTACCAAATAAAAGTAAGCTTGTCAGATTTTAGATTCCAAGAACTAATGGATCTTCATGAACGAATTCATTTTGCCTTCAACTTAAATTGTTTAAAAATGTATAGAGAGCAAATTATTCTTTATATCGATAAAGAAAATCTTGAAGATATTAAAAATGCGTTATCTTCAATTTTAGTTAGCAGAACAGAAGTAAACATTTTAGAAGAAAAAGATTATAAAAACAAAATAATTGATAGAAACGAACGTGGATACCGAAGAAAATTTTTTAATCGATTTTTGCCAAACCTAATGAGAAATGAAGAAACTATTTTGATTAAATGGTTTGAGAAAGCAACTGTATTTGAAAATAAGTTAAAAGAAGAAAAGCCAAAATTCAAAGGAAAAGAATTGTTAGATCACTTGTATCATGGTCAAACTGTTTTGGCGAGAAGAGGAATGTATGTGTCAAACAAAACTTCGCCTGAGTGGAGTGATTGGGAAGAACAAGAGTTGCATATACAATTAGATATTCACGGAAACATAGGCGTTTTAGCATTAAAAAATGTAGAATGGGCTGAATATTGTTATAGAACCTATGGAGAACCAAACGAATATCATGAAACGGGTGTGTTTATAGTAGAAGAATATTATTTAGAAATTAAATTAATTGAGGAAGAATAATTTTGAATAAAACACTACAAATTAAATGCGAAGATGATTTGACTTAATGTTCTTTTAAAGTATTATTTAAAACAAAAAAAGAAAGGGAAAAAATGAAAGGAAAATTATTACTAAGTTCTTTGCTTTTATTGTCATTATCAGCAAACGCTTCCGACAATAAACAAGAAGAACGTATAACAACTAAAGAAGCATTAGAATTCGCAACTTATATAGATTCAAAACCAACAAACATAATTCTTTTTGAAACAACAACAAGAGAAATAAATTTTAATAAAAAAACAGCTTTAATTACAGATGTGGCAAAGTTAAATTCTAATGGTGTTTTTAAACCTGAGAATTATGCAGAAACAAAACCATTCACTATGGATTTTTCTAAAATAACATTAGATTTGGATTTAAATAAAGATACATATCCTCAAAAAAGAATCCAAGATAAATGTAACTTAAAAACAGAAGAGTATGGTCTATTCGTAGAAGGGAAATTTGAAGAATCAGGAACATTTGTTGTTTCAGGGTTAAAGCCAAAGTTATTGGATTCAAATAATATATTCTATTGTTATGGTGGTGCTGATGATTATTCTTCAAAAAAGAAAGAATAAAAAAAGAAATAAAGAAAGAAGAAAAAAAGAAACCTATTTTAAAAGACACTAGCCAGTGTCTTTTTTTTTTGAAAAAAACTTGCAACAACATATAAAAAAAGATATGATAAAACCTGATTTTTTAATAATAGGTGATTACATGATATATAAAAGTAAAAAAATGTTAGCAATGGCATTATCAGCTTTTGTTTCTGCTTCTTCGTTTGCTGGAACAATGATGGTTGATAATGAATCTATTTATAACTCTCTGAAAGACGGAGATAAAGATGAACTGGTAGTAAGTTATTACACTCTTGATTCAAAAATAGAAGATTATAAAGAATTAAGAGAGCTAGGTGAATATGTAAAAGATTTAAAGGTTTATTTTTCAGAAACAAAATTCACAAATGAATTTTATACTTATGAAGAATTGTATCAAGTTTTAGGTGGAAAAAACAACCATAAATTAACTCCTGAATTTAAGGAGAAATATGACGCTTACGCAAGAAATGTAAAAGTAGCGGAAGATATTATATTAAATCATCCACAATATAAAGCTGCAATTCAGCCGTCGAAAGAAAAGTACGAAGCAGTAAAAGCAGAAATAGCTGAACTGGAGCGAAAAGAAAAGGACATGGTAAAACCTTTTGCTGATTTAAGAATGCCGTTGACTAAATTGGAAGAAACTTTGGCTGTCCTTGAAAAAGAAAATGCTGAGATAAACAAGGAGTTAACTGAATATGTATATTCAAAAGTAGGTGAGGATTCTAAAGTTAAAGAAAGAGATATTATCAAACCTAAATTAAAAGGAAAAGCCTGTAAACAAGAAGGTTATGTGACAAAAGAGAAAAAGAAAGACGGTAAATATTACGTTCAACTAGAAAATGATTATTGTGTAGAACTTCCTTTTGTTAAAAAAATAAAGAAACCACTTTCAGAAGAAATAATTGCAGAAGATAAATTTAAAGAGCTTATTGATAAGCAAATGGTATTTGCTCAGAAAGCATATCAAGATCTTGGTGTCTGGAAACTTAGAAAAGAAGAAAGGAAGGATACCCTTAAGAAAAGAATTAAAGAAGAGAAATCAAAATATGGCATGGCAAGTTATAAGCTAGGTCAAGAAATGGGTGTTTCGCCAAAAACGATTAAACAACAAAAAAATAGTCTTCAAAGACAATATGAAACAGCAGAAATTGAATACAATCGATCAAAAAGAACAAATAGTAAAAGTTCTGGGATAGGTTTTTCGACTTTAAAATCCAAAGTCCAAGTTACAAATAAAAACTTTGGGTATGCATTGGAAGAAGCTGTTGACGTAGCGTATTGGGCAATATCTCAAGATGTAAGAGTTGATAAGAAAACAAAGTATAATTTACATGAAGTAGATGAAGATACTAACTATATGCTATTATCTTGGGAGAGAAAAGATGACAATGGTGGAGCAAGATTTTGGTGGGGAAGAATTTCACCTAAAGCATTGAAAGAATACTCTTTTGAAGAACATGAAGTTTACAAGGCAAAAGAAATAGCTAAAAACCCAAATATGCCTTATGAATATTCTTCTGATTCTAGTATGTATCATAGTGATAAACTATCTAAGAAGAGAAAATCACAAGATGTAAGAGCGATTTTCTTTGGAAGTGATGTTAAAAGTCTATTGGAACAATTAGATAAAGAAGCAGAAAAAGCAAAATACAAATAATAAAAACAATTAATGTTTTGAATAAAAAAAGAGCTAGACTATCTAGCTCTTTTTATTTTGTTTTTACTTTTAGGGTTATTAACTTCGTCATATATTTCGACAAAACGATCTTTTGTTGTTCTCTTTGATAAAACTCTAACATATTTATCAAGCCAAGTTTTTACTGTTTCTTGTTTACTAACTTGTTTAATGAATTTTTTAATATTATCTTTGCTTAAATCATTATCTTTCGCAAATGAAATAACAACACTTTTTGGTTTAGCTTCTGCAGCATTGTAAATAAAGTTAGGTTCTAATTTTTCAAATAATGCTAACTTTTCATCATTTATGTTTTCTCTTGTCATTTTAGAAAAGACACTTGATATATCGAACCCATATGGTTTTATTAATTCTTGTAGTTTTTTTAATCCATACTCTTCTAAATGCATTATAAAATCATCTTCAAACAATTGTCCAACAACTGTATCTCTACCTTCTAAGTTTTTAATATTCTTTTTCACAAAAGAATTATTAAAAAACTCGTCAACTGATTCTTTATCTTTAAACCTTTTAATCTTTTCAAGAGCAAGAATCTGTGTAGAAGTATTTTTGTCTGAAATTAAATCATGTCTATGTTTGTAAGATTCTAAAAATTTAACTTGTTCTTTATCAAAACATTGAAGATATCCAGAAAACATTAATCTATTAGTGTAACCTGAATAAATCGACAAATTACCTTCTGACATTGAATTAACTTCATCAAATAATTTCAAATTCATTAGATTTAAAACAATTGGATTTTCATGATAATCAGATCTAAATTGGGTTCTTAACAATTCTTTCATTTTTGCTCTTTTTCTATCAAGAGAATCTTGGGATTCTTCTTTGAGAATGATTTTTTTATAATCAATAGCGTCAGGTTCAGAATCAGCAAATAAATGAATGGAAAGATTCTTATCATTTTTATCATAAATATCAGAAAGTCTTTTTCCTTGATAAAGTAATGCAGTGTAAGCATCGGGAGATTTTATGTCTTTGTCAAAATCAAACTTAAAAACAATTCGAGAATTCTCTCTGTATAAGTAATCATTTAAATATTCTTCTTCACGAGTAATACACCACATTCTGGAACCAAATTGTTGAGAGTCTTGGAAATTATTAATCTCTAAATAAAGTTGATTATTATCTTCTCTAACTATTTCAACATTCATGTCTTTTGCTTTCTTTTTAAAACCTTCAAGGCTCCAATCAATATTAAGACCAATAGAGTTTTCTAGCAATTCGTTGAATTGTTCTGGTGTTTCCATTGCTGCGATTTTAGGTGCAACATTTTGAATAAGATCTTCTTTTTTGATTCCTTGCATTGCACATTCAATAAAAATATTTTTTGTTTCATTATTGATTAATTTCTTGTATTTATTTGATATAATAGAACGTTCTAATTTATTTGCATTCGAGACTATAATCTCTTTCTCTATTTTATCATTTTGCAGTTCGAAATTATATTTTATATCAGACCAAGAGCCATTATTAAAATTATCAAATATATCTTTTATTTTTTTTGTTTCTTCTGAAAAATCCATTTTATGAGACTTTATTAAATTTTTATTAAGCTTCTTTTTTTCAATTAATCTCAAATAAAGATCTGTTTTTAAGTTGTTCTTTTTTAAAAGTTTAATAATATCATTATCTTCTTTTTTAGCAGGGTTCGTCATATTAAATAAACTTTTATTTATGGATTCAATTTTTTGTAATGAATTACCAGAAGAAAAATCAATGTCTTCAATGTTAATATTTTTAAACTTGCAAAGTTCTGGGTATTCAGTAAGTGTATTAATAAAGTAAGTCCCTGCTTCTTTATTGTTGTTTATAAAATTAATTAATTCTTCTTTTTTTGTGTTGTTTATTTCAAAATCTTCTAGTTTTTTTTCTATTATAAATATTGACAGGTTTTCATTATCTTGCATTTTTCTATTCCTTGATTTCTTTATACATTTTACCACAAAAAACAGATGACAAAAGTAATGACTTCTGTTATATTAAGGAAAATATATTTTGTGAGGAAAAAAGATGTCTAATTTGAAACTTGATAGAAATTTAAAAGCAGTGTTATCTTATGAAAAAAACCTTGTCGCTGTTAGTTTAAAGGTAGAAGCAAAAAATGTAAATTATAAAGTAGAAGGTAAAAAGAAAAAAAGTAAAAAGCTCACAACAGTGTTTTTGCCAGCCTTAGAGAAAAACAAATTTGCAAGACTATTAACAATTCACTTAATGGAAACATTAAAAGTAAAAGTGTTCTCAATTAATGACTTAGCAGAACGAAACGAAGTATTACCGACATTACTCTATTCAGGAATGTTTGGAAAATCTCTTGAAGAGTCTCATAAAACACTATCGGAGAAAAATGAGGCAACCATAGCTAGTTTAAAAAAGGAAAAGAAAAATAGAGAGTTAAATAATTTTTTAATGAATGCAAATTCTGTTTGTTTAGAAAAATCATTAGAAAAAATGCTGTCTTTAAAAGAAAAACCAGAAAATAAAGTTGCTTTCGAAGAATTGGAATTAATTCTAAATTCAGAAACCAGTTACTCTCATTCTGGAATCATTTTGACTGTGCGAGAAACTATTGATTCTTATAATATTAGTGTAACAACAAAAGAAAAAGATTTTAGTATAGGTATAAATAAAACTGAAGAAATGTTTTTTGATCTTGGTAATGCACTAGGAACAATTAAATCAAATTTATTAAAATAAAACAAAAAAAACCGTAGCACTTGCTACGGTTTAATTTTTCTTATCCGTTATAAGCACCACTTGAATAATGTAGTTCATAGCTGTGACTGTATATTTCTAAAATGTTTCCGAATGGGTCTTCCATATAGATCATACGATATGGTTTTTCATCAGGGTAGTAATATCTTGGTTCTTTCATGCGGTATTTACCACCAGCTTCAACAATCTTCTCAGCTAAACCTTCGACGTCAGGATCTTGAACACAGAAATGGAATACACCAGTTTTCCAATATTCAAAATTGTTTTCTGGATTTTCTTGGTTTTCAAATTGAAATAATTCAACACCAATACGATCACCAGTGGAAAGATGTGCAATTTTAAATTTATTCCAACCAACTCCAAATACGTCAGTACACATGACACCAATTGCGCTATCATCTTCCACAACTTCTGTGGGTTCCATTATTAAATACCAGCCTAATACTTCTGTATAGAACTTGACAGCTTTTTCTAGGTCAGGAACAGAAATGCCGATATGAGAAAATGTTCTTGGATACGTTTTTATCATTTTATACTCCTATTTATTTAAATTCTTTATGCTCATTATTTAACCATTAAAAAAAATAACGTAAAATTATAATCTATTATAAAAATGATAATAAATCGTTATAATGAGATATTCAAAATAAGAACTTAAAGAATTAATGTTTCATTCAAAAAACTTTGATAATGAAATTCTATTTTGATATAATAAAAAAAAACTTATAGGGTAATTCCATGTCTGAATTAATTATTAACACTTACAATTTTCATAAAATGAGGATAAACAAAAAAGAATATGAGAAAAGAGTTTCAAGCATTGTTAATATAATTGAAAAACATAAAACCAAAATTCTGACTTGCAAAAAATACCTAGAAAATGATGGTCTCGACGATTATTTATATAAACCAAACCTTGAGAGAAAAAGATTAGAAACAGGATCTATTTTAGAACTGGAAGGTGTTGAAGTAGAGGTTTTGGAAAAAATAGAAACAATGTATGGTATAACATTTATTTTTAAATTAGATTCAGAAAATAATTTTTCTCTTAAGTTGGGGTTATCTGGTTCTGATACTACTTTATTAACTGCTGAGAATAAAAAAGTGGCAGATTTTTCAACAAGTATTTTTTCAACAAACATATTAAAAGTAGAAAAAATTTATACAGAAGTAGGTATTTTATTACTAAGTGACATTTTGCTAAATGTTACAGAAGATAAATTGATTGAAAACAAAGATATAGAAAAAAAAGGTATAATCAAAGAAAAAATAAAAAATCTAACAAACAAAGAAGCCTTTTATTCAAGAAATAAAAAAACAAAAAAAGTAAGGGTGTCATGTATTTCTGTTAGATACTTTAAAATTGGTGAAAAAAGAATGAGTAACATTGATTTTTATGATTATAAATTTGCTTCTTATTCTTGTTATGAAAGACCTGAGACTCCATCATTCTTTCATGTTCAAAAATTCACACTAAAAAAATGGGATTATTTGATTTATAAAAAACTAGCAGGGAATAAAATAGAAGAATATACCGTTAATCTTTGTTTTGACGAAAAATTAAGGAAAGAAAAACAACAGCAAGAAAAAGTGTATAAAATTTATAATAAGGATATCGATTTTTCAAATCCATTTTTAAATAAAGAAAATCAAGAGTTGGAAGATTTAAATGAATATTTTGAATTAAATTATGGATATTAAAGATGACTTCTAATGTCGATTTTGATATAATACCTCTACACACAAAGTAGAGGTATTTTTTTATGAGCACACAAATGAAAAACATAAAAGAATTAGAAAATGATTTAACAAATAAAATCCATCATTCAAAGTCGTTGTCTTTAATTAAAAAAAGTGTTGACGATTTTGGGATAAATATAAAAACACTATCTGAAAAAGTCTTTTCAAAGCCAACCAAGAAATCAAGAAAATGGCTTATGGAAATACTATCAAAAGATTCAACTAAAAGTATTGGTTGGATTCATATCGTTAGAATTTTAAATAAAAGCAACAAGATTGATCAAGATATTGTTTTTAATGAATTATCAAAAAACAAAGAAGAAAAATTAAATTCTAGTGATTTGCAGTCTAAGTTAATTAAATTGCTTTCAAAAAACTATAACGACCAAAGATTAACTAAACTTTTGATTCATTCTGATTATGAACAAATTAAAGATATCACTTACATGCTTGAAGATATCAAAGAAAAAAAAGACCTAGCGTTTTTACCTAAAAAACCTAAAAATCTTAATCAAATCCATAAGATTTGTGAAAGAATGTCTATAAAATTATCCTGTAATGACTACGACCTAGAACAAAGAGAAGATATTCTGGCATTAGACGGTGTTGTGATAGAAAATGATATGACTATCAGAGTGCCACGAACACATTATGATTTAATAGACTTAGGTGAAGATTTAAGTTTTTGTATTGGTAATGGTTTTTACAGCAGAGAAGTAAAAAGACAAAATTGTTCGATTGTTTCAATTTATAAAAAATCAAAGCCGCTATATGGAATTCAATTTAATAGATACTCAATAAAACAAGCTTATGGTTTTGACAACGAATCAATTCCTAATGAAGTGTTGTTAAAAATTCAGAATGCTTTAATATCGGCTCCAGAAGTGCCAAAGGATTTCATTGCAATTTCGGATTCTACTTGGATTCAAGGTTATAAATATAACAATAAAGACTTGTATCTACTTCTTAATCATAAAATCTATGTCTATTTTGATGTTGAGCGAGAAGTCTATGAAGAATTGATTCAATCAGATAGAAAAGGAACATACGTTAATAAGATTATTAAATCAAATTATAAGTATGAGAAAATAACTTAGTTTGATTTTGCAATTAAGTGTGATATAATAAAAACATAGAATTAATTATTGGAGATAATGTTTATGAAAGCATTGGTAAAACAACAAGGTAAAAAAGTAGAACTAAAAGACATTCCAAGACCTTTTGCAGATAGTAAAGGCGAAGTGGTAGTTAAAGTTTTGATGGCTGGTATTTGTAGAACGGATATCTATGTTTCAAAAGGCTGGATTACAAATGTAAAAGACAATCTAACAATTGGTCATGAGTTTATGGGTGTAGTAGAAGAATCTATGTCTGATAAATTTAAAGTTGGTGATATGGTAGCTTGTAACCCTATTTTTGATAATTTGAAAATGTTAGGTGTTGATTATGACGGCTGTTTTGCTGAATATATTAAAATCTATGACACAAAGCTTTATGACGCAACAGACGTAGATCTTCGATTTGGTGCTTACGTAGAACCAATCGCAGCCTCTCTTGCACCATTAGAATCACAGTTGATTAACAAAACCCAACTTGGCGCAGTTTATGGAAAAAATAGAATTGGAGAACTGACATATAAAATCCTAAAAGATGCTGATTATAATGTCGAATGGCTTGACGAAAATGATAAAAACATTGAATCAGATAAATATGATTATGTGGTAGAAACATTTTCACAGGTAGAAGCTTTTGATGAAGTGATTCGTATTTTGAAGAGAAAAGGCGTTTTTATTGCGAAAAGTAGAAACCCTGATCATGTTCCAACAAACTTCTATGATATTGTTAGAAAAGAAATCTTAATTGAAGGTCTTTATTATGGTTCTTTCTCCCAAGCAGTAGAGTATGCAAGAGACAAAACTTATCTTTTTGAAGATTTAATGGGTAAAGTATATGATTTAGAAGATTGGGAAAAGGCTTATAAAGATAATGACTCTGGTTCTCACAAAATCTTTTTGAAACCTTAATCACGTTTCACGTGAAACAAAAAAAGCCTCTTCTAGAGGTTTTTTTGTTTTTATTTTGTTGTAAAATAAGCTGAAAAATTGTATAATTGATTATATTTTGAAATTAAGGAATCCAAATTTATGTGCGGAATTGTAGCGGCATTTTCTAATAAAAAAAACTTTACTCAATCTCTTTTAATCGAAATGATGAAAAAAATAGAACATCGTGGTTATGACGAAAAAGGCTATTTTTTAGATAACGGTGTAGCAATGGCTCACAATAGACTTTCAATTGTAGGTAATAAAGGTCAACAACCAGTATTTAACCCTCAAAAAGATATTTTTGCAGTTGTTAATGGTGAGTTTTATGGTTATGAAAAAATTCGTGGAAAACTGCAGCAACAAGGTTATCAATTCCGAACAGAAACGGACAGTGAAATAATTGTTCCCTTATATGAAAAATTAGGATTAAGTGAAGAGTTTTTTGAAACACTTAATGGTGAGTTTGCCTGTGTCATTTATGACAAGAAAAACCATAAAGTGATTGCAATTAGAGACAGATTCGGTATTAACCCATTATATTATTATGAAAATGAAGGTAATATTTATTTTGCTTCTGAACAAAAAGCATTTCTCGCAGTAAATAAAATGGAATGGTCAGAAGAAGCTTTGAATTCTGTATTAACAATGCAATACCATAGTTCTAAAATAACTTTGTTAAAAAATGTAAAACAAGTTCAAGCAGGTTCTGTGTTAGAAATTGATTTGCGCACAATGGAAATGAAAGAATCAAGATATTGGGATATGAATTATCAACCAAACGAAAGAATGACGTTTGAAGAAGCTTCTGAAAACCTACGTGAGTCTTTAACTGCTGCTGTTAAAGATCGTATTAGCGTTGATAGACCAAAAGCTGTAACTTTAAGTGGAGGTATTGACTCTTCTATTATTTGGGGTCTAGCAAATCAAGTAAGTTCTGATCCACTTGAGGCATTTACAATCAGTTTTGAAAATGGTGGTAATTATGACGAGTATGATGTCGCAAAAGAAATGTGTGATATGTATGGTGGTAAATTTAATCCAGTTTTAGTTAAAGAAGCTGATATGTTAGAGTGCATTGAAAATGCAACATACCATAGTGAAGAAGTTTCAATTAACAGTCACTTATCAGCAAAATATTTATTGTTTAAAGAAATGAAAAAAGCAGGTATTAGAGTTTCATTAAGTGGTGAGGGTTCTGATGAACTATTGCTTGGGTATCCACATTTCAAATTAGATTTAGATAATTCTTCTGCGAACATTGAAAAGAACGCTTATCTTTCTGGACTTCAAACTCCTGATAAAGAAAGTTTAAGCACTGCACTTATTCAAAAAGAATTAGGTTTTGTTCCTAAATTCTTAGAAGCAAAATATTCAATGGGATTAAAACTACAAAATGAAGTATTAAATTCAGAATATGTATCTTCTATGTATGATCCAATTAAAGATATTTTATCACCACTATCACTGCCAAAAATGGATAATGTTTATACTTCAAGCTACCTATGGAGTAAAATCTGTTTAGGTAATTATATTTTGGTTGGTTTAGGCGACAAAATGGAAATGGCAAGCACAATTGAAGGTAGAGTTCCTTTCTTGGATAAAAGAGTTTACGAAGCAGCGAAAAATATGCCGACTCATTTTAAAATGAGTAAAGACAGTATTGAAAAATATATCTTGAAAGAAACGTTTAAAAAAGATATAACACCAAAGATTTATCAAAAACAAAAACATCCATTTGTAGCACCACCATTATTAGGTTGGAGTGGACACAGTGGTCAAGATACTGTGATAAATAGACTAATGGATATTTTAAATAGTCAATCAATGCAAAATCACATGTTCTTTGATAATAATAAAATGAAAGAAATGATTGAAAAATTGGTTAAATCAAATGATCTTGCATTGCAAGCAAAGTATGATCCAATTATTATGTTGATTTTAACATTACACTATTTTGAAAACAATTTTATTAGATAATGGAAAAAATAAAGAATGAGAAATAAAAAAATATTATTAGGTTTTGTAGAAACAGAAACGGGCGTACATGCAACGTATATATTTAATAGAGAAATACAAAAAGAAAGATTGAGTTTGTTTGCACAACAAGGTTATTCAGAAAAAGACTTGGAATTTGAATCTCTTGACGATTTACTTGAAGACTTAACAGATAATAAAGTATATTTTGCATTAGCTATCTTTAAAGAGGTTTTTGATTGGCTTGAGAGTTGTGTTAGAGACGAAGATTATGAATTAGTTAAAACAAATCCAGAATATCTTTACTTGATAAATCCAGAGATTGTTATTCCTTGTGCATTTACACAATTTAATTTAGAGGAATATGTAAAAGAATGGAAAGTAAAAGAATATTTAAGAAACTTATTTGAAGAAATGAATTGTTTAAAAGAATTTGAAGAAGATTTTCGTTAAGGAGTTGTAATGTCAAGAGTTGAGAAATACATAGAAACAAAAGAAAAATATTTTAAAACCAGCCTTGAAAGGGATAGGACTGGTTTATTGCACAATCATATCAAAAACACATTAAATGAGACTTTAAAATATACAAAAATAGGAAAAACAATATCTGTATTTGTTATTTTAGCTTGTTTGTCCCTGACAATTGCCGCTTTCGTTCAAGCAGGTGTTGTTTTTGCAACTATTGTTTATGCAATGTTGAGTTTATTGGGTGTTTTTAAATATTCTGAATATGCTTCAAAAGAAAATAAAGCACTTGAAGAAGCTTCAGATTTTTTTGTTTTTCATAAAAGTAATTTCGATAAATCTAATGTAGGAAGTCAAGAAGTGTTTTTGCTTGATAAATACAATAAATTTAAAAATGAATCTTTTCAATTAAAACAATCATATGAAAGCCAAGAAAAGTTTTTAAAAATTGAAGAAATTGAATCTTATATAGAAGAAAAAAATTTAACAAAAGATCAAATGGAAATATTAGAAAATATAACAAATCGTTTTTATGAAGAAAAAAAGCAATTGAAGAAATATTAGCGAAAAAAGGAAATGTTTTATCAAAAATAAAGACAATAAAATCTTGGGATCATAAGAAAATTAAAAAAGTTCAATCTTAAAAATAAATAAAAGACCTATATTGGTCTTTTTTTGTTAAAAGAATTTGATGAAATGGAATAAAATGCTCCTTTAAACAAAGATAGCGTCTTTTATTACATATAAGACACAAAAAAGAAGGTTTTGATCTTTCACTTCAAGATTATTTAAAGGAAGAAGAAAAAAAATTAATGGAACATGGTTTAATAGCAAAAGGTGGAGCTATAATGTATGATATGATTCCAGCACCAGACAAAAATGTTAAAGCTCATAGGTTAGAGCAAGAAAAAAGAAGAGAGTTAGGAAGGAGATTAAGTTAAAAAAGAACAAGCACATCGTGCTTGTTTTTTTATATTTCGTCAGTAAAGATAGAAGTTAAAAATGGCATTCTAAAAGTAAGAACAGTAGCAGTGGAGTCTGGTGTTCTACTTAAAGCCTTGAGCTTTTCGTCAACAAAATCATTATTAAAAGCAGAAAGCATAATGATAGAATTCTTATTTGGTTCTTCTTTTGTTTCTAATTTTTTATTTTTAGTAAAATGAAACAAATCCATTCGTTCTTTGTTACTTTTTAAAATAAGTTCTTTCTTGCCTTTTGTGTTTGTTAAAACAAAGTCGTCAAATGTTTTTACAAGCTCTACATCATTAAAATTAAAATTATAAATATTCAAAGTTTCTTTTACTTTTAAAAGGTTTAGTGTCGCTCTTTTTATTTTATGAAAAGGTAACGTTTTATCTTCTGAGTTCATAGATACAGCATAGGCTCTAAAAACTCTATGATTTAGAAGATTATAAATAAAGGCTCTTTTAAATATAAATTGTGGTATCCCCTTTCCACGATATTCTTTAATGACCTTCAAATCACAAAGATACCAAGATTTTTTATTATTTTCAAAATCTCGAAGAACTCCTGCAGCGACAGCAATTAATTTATCCTTATCAAACACACACCAATAATGAAGCTCACCAAGTCTTTCAAAAAAAGCAAAATAATCTTCACCATGATCAATTTTGAAAAAGTCTTCGCCCAATGGATAAAAAATGTCTTTCTCCATACTTTTAATTAAGACAGAAAGTTCTTTTCTGTTATCTTTATCCATTTTTACTAACTTATAGCTCATTCTTTTTCTCCAAAAAAAACTTCATTGTAAAAGAAAGATTTATCGTTTTCTTTTAAGTGAATGTATTCATTTAATTTAAATCTTGTAAAATAAGGGTTGTTTTTATTATTAATAAGACTTGTCCCTGTTTTAAATTTAGAACTTACAATGTCGATTAAAGAATGATCCCCATTAAGTCGTCGAGAAACAACTTTACCTTTTGAATTAAGAATCTGGTAAATATCAGAATAAAGCCCCTCTAGTTTTTCAAGTGGCAACCAATCAGTAATATTTGAAGTATGAATAAAATCATATTTCTCTTCTGTATTTGAAATGTAGTCTTGCAAAGAAGAGTTAATAAAATGTATTTTATCTAATCGTTTAGAAATTATTTCTTTATTGACGTCGAATAGATAAACAGGAATATCGTTTTCATATTTACCTTTAAATATTTGGTCTAAGAAATAATTGTTTTCGCCTTTGTATTTAAAAATAGCTTGATACATAACACGACTAAAGTGTTCTGAAAACTCTTGGCTCATAGAATATTTAACCGCTTCTTCACCAAAGGCTTCAATTAAATGATTCCTATCAAAAACCTTTTTAAACGCTTTTTCCCATTCTTCCTTGTTAAATGTATCCATAGGATTTATCGTGAACTCATCCCTTAATTCTTTAAATAGTTCTTCAAATACACCATTCTGATTTATATTACGTGAAAGGTTGTTCTCTTTTTGGAATTTTAAATAGTTTTCTGTAAATTGAGATTGTGCATTTGCTTCTAAAATAGATTTTTCAATAAAATCGACATCTTCACTTTCAAAAAAAGCTAAATAGTCAGAAGCATATTTAAATTTTTCAAGCATCGCAATTTTCAATTTCAACAATTCTATTTGTTCTATATTGGGATCAACAACGTGAATTTCACTAACTTGTGGGTCTAATAACAAAGTTAATACAGAACAACCACCTGAACCAATAATAAGCACTTTTTTATTTTCTTTTTCATTTGAACGTAAAACAAGAAGATCTAACTCTGGATCTTCTCTTACCTGTGAAAAAGCTATTTTTGTATTATATTTATTCATTAAAAAAACCTTATGTATTAAATTTCTTCTAAGATATCATTATAAAGACTAACAAAATAAAGAGCACCAAGTTCTGCAGCATCTACAATTTGTTTTTGTATTTCTATATTTCCTGTGTTCCACATAGATTCTGAAACTTCAAATAATTCTCTAGCGTGTTCTGCATCTAACTCTGCATGAACGTCATAATGACTTTGCTGACAAAATTCGTCCCAATTACGTTGATTGACTGTTTTGGCTATAAGCGCACTCATGTTGATATATAAATGCTCAATAATACCAACCATAGCAGCCCCTTCATAGTAACTATGAGTAAGAATAAAATTACGAACAGATTCATTAAATTTCATGGCAGGAAGACTTTTGTTTAAATTAAGAGAAACATTGTTCTCATTCATAGACTCTAAAAATGTGATAAATGTTTTTTTATGAGTTTTCGAAAAATTATTATGACCGTGTTCTTCTGCGACATTTTCAGCGATTGACATACGTTCTTCCGTTAATGTTGGCATTTTAGATAAAACACCTGCAATAACGGAACCAAAATTTTCTACCGCATAACGGAAATGTATTTGTGTATGTAAAAAATCAGCACGATTAGCTTCTTGTTGCAACCAGTCAGCATAGTAATTATATTTTTCAGAATTAACTAGGTCATATTCGGAAGATATTTCTTCCATTTTTTCAAAAATTGTCATAGTGTTCATTGTTTTTTCCTTTCAAAAGATTAACTTATTATAAAATAAAAAGGTCTTCGTTGGAAGACCTTTTTTTGGTTGTAACTTAAACCTGTTCACCTGCGTTGTGATATAGAAGGACAGCTTTAACTTTTTCAATCGCTTTTTGATGACGAACACGAATGTTTTTACCAGAAATCAAAACCATTTTTTCTTTTTGGTTTGGGAATTCTTCAAGCATATCATTGAAAAGTTTTTTGGTGTCTTCTCGATTTTCACCATTAACTCGTAAACCATCGTCTACCCAAGTTGTATCGTCACTCATATAAAGAATAAGGTCATATTCTTCATTTAATGCGATGTTTGAAACAACAGGGTTTGGCTTACCTTCGTATAGTCGGTGATAAAATTCAGTAACAAAAGCATTTGAATCAATAAAAGTGACTTTGTTAGCTCTTGCCATTGCTTTTTCTTCTTCTGTTTTATGCGTAAATGCGATTTTTTCATAATCAGAAGAAGTGAGTAGTCTTTCGTCTGCACCAACGACATTCATGCAATATTCTCGACCATATTCTTCTACCCAAGAAGTTCCTAGTAATTTAGCCATAGAACGAACAAGAGTAGTTTTACCAGAGCTTTCTGTTCCGATAACGCAAACTTTTAATGCATAATCTTTACGAACACAAGAAGGAATGAGATCCCAGTATTTGTAAAGGTCATTACGAACCATAGTTGCACTAATTGGAACTTCCGTTCTGTCATTATCGACAACAACGTGATTTAATTCTGGTAAATGGGTTTTGTAACCATCGTCATAAGCGATTTCACTTGAAAAAATTGCAGTGTCTTCTGGGATTTTACCACCATAGATACCACGAACAAGCTCGGCATAACCAGCCCAACCATTAGGGTATGCAGGAATGTTTGTTTCATCAATAGATACAATATTAATGTGATCAAAATCAGCAAAAACTGTTTTTAACCAACGCATACGGTTTTTGTAAGTTAAGACTTTCTGGTCTCGTGGAGATTGCTGTGAAAGAAATTTGTCGTCATAACACATAGCAACAGTAAGTTTACGACAAGCAGTAGCCGCTTTATGAATAAGGTTAATGTGTCCAAAAGTAATAGGTGCAAATTTACCAACAACTAAACCATTTTCAAAATTATATTCAATATCTTCTGGAAGGTCTTTAAATAATACATGATGTTGCGTAGTCATATTCTTTTATCCTCGTTTTATTTTATGTAGTAATTATACAAAAAAACCAAAACAAAATCAATAAAAACTTATGCAAAAATTTAAATAAAAACACTTGATTTCAAGCAATTAAACCATTATAATATAGGAAAATAAATTAAGGAATTAATCAAATGTCTTTTAAAGTAAAACTTTTTGAAACTGCAATACAAAATTTAGATCAAGCTGCTGTTACTTCTCATGGTGGTTCTTACACTTATAAAGATCTTGTTTGCTTTGCAAAAGCATTAGAGCCAAAAATTAATGATGTGAAAAGAATTGGTCTATTTTTTGAAAAATCAAAAGAATATATTGCGTCATTATTTGCTGTTTCTGTATCTACAACTGCTTTTGTGCCATTAGAGTTATCTTCGCCAGAAGAACGTTTAAACTACATTATTTCTGATTCAGAATTAGAAATCATTTTAACTTCTAAAAAATATAAAAACTCTGATTTAAATAAGCTGCCAAAAACAGTTGAAGTTATTTTCTTTGAAGACATTTTAGGTTCAACAAATGAAGAAATGAACCGACCTACTGAAGAAGTAAAAGATGAACCTGCTTATGTTATTTACACTTCTGGTAGCACAGGAAACCCTAAAGGTGTTGAAGTCTCTAACAACGGACTTTTAAATGTGATTGAACAACAAATTGAAATTACAAAAATGGATAAATCTAAGTTTTATCTATATCTAGCCATTTCATTTGACGCTTCTCTTTCTGACATTTATTGCTCTTTGCTTTCTGCTAGTCACATTCATATTTACGATTGTTTACGTAGAAATGCAATAGGTTTAAAAGATTACTTTAATGAGGTAGGTATTACTCATTCAGATTTACCACCTTCTTTTTTGAAATTACTATCACCAAGTGATTTTAAAACACTAAAATCAATTATTATTGGTGGTGAAGTGGCAGATTATAAATCTGTTCAGGAATTTGCAAAAGAATTAAATGTGGTCAACGTATACGGTCCCACAGAAGCAACAATTTGCACAAGTATGATCGTTTGTGACGAAACATGGTCAAAACCATTGATTGGTCACGCTTTGAAAAATGTCGGTTATCGTGTTCTAGACGAAGAAAATAATGAAATTACTTCAGATATGATTGGCGTGACAGGTGAGTTAATTATTACAGGATGTCAATTGGCAAATGGTTACTTAAATAATCCAGAAATGAATGCTAAGACATTTGTTGAATTAGAAAATAAAGAAGGCGTAAAAGAGCGTTCTTATAAAACAGGTGATTATGTTTGTTATAACGAAGACGGCTTAATTGAGTTTAAAGGTCGTGTAGATCGTCAAATTAAATATCATGGTCAACTAATTAACCTTGAAGAAGTAGAAAGTGCTATTAATTCAATTCAAGAAGTGAAAAGTGTTACTGTTATCTTCAAGAATAAAAAAATGTATGCTTATTATGAAGGTGACATAAAAGATACTGAAATTAGAACAGAACTTAAAACAAAAGTCCCTGTATATATGATTCCAAGTTTTATCATAAACAAGGATATTCCTAAAACAGTAACAGGCAAAAATGACGGAAAATTACTGTCAAAACAAGATAGTTCTTCTGACGAAGAACTAGTAATTGCAAACCTTTTCAAATCAATCTTGGAAATTGAAGAAGATATTGAAATTGATCCAGAATTGTCATTCATGAAAGACTTATCGGGTGATTCATTGGATTTTGTTCAATTGCATTTGGCGTTACAACAAATGGGAATGAATATTCAATATGATTATTTGATTGAAAACAACTCAATCAAAGATATTTTAAATTACGACAATAAAGAAATTATCATTAATACAGAATTCTTAGTAAAAGAATCTGAAAAACTAACAATGCCTGAAATTAAATCTACGTCGAAACAAAAAGAAGAAGTTGTGTTTTTAACAGGCTCAACAGGTTTGTTAGGTTCTGCAATACTAAATGGTTTAATGAAAAAAGAAGAAATAAAGGAAATTTACTGTTTAGTTCGTGGAGTAGATGAAAGACAAGCTAAGGAAAAAATTCTTGCGACATTAGAGCGAAATGAATATGTTTATCCAAAAGCTTATTTTTCTAAGGTAAAAGTTGTTTTAGGTGACGTATCAAAAGAAAAACTATCAATTAAAGAAGATATTTATAAAGAACTAATTGAAAAGGTTGATACGGTTTATCATTGTGCCGCAGAAGTAAATAACATTAAAACATTTAATCAAATGTATGAATCTAATGTTTTATCAACTGTAAATATGGTCGATTTTGTTTTTTCTGGTCGTGATAAAACCCTTCATTATGCTTCAACATTGTCAGTATATGTTTCTAGCGACAAACTAGACGATAGTGTATTTGGAGAAGAACGATTAGAAAATGATGGTCATCGTTTGTATAGTGGTTATGCTCAAACAAAATGGCTTTCAGAATACTATTTAAATAATATTCAAGAAAAAACAGATAATATTTTCATTTATCGTTTTGGTTTGTTGACTGCACCTGTGACAAAACCACATTTACGAGGCACAGGCTTCTTAAATCAAGCAATTGAAGATATTAAAGAAATTAAAAGTATCCCAAAATCAGAAGTTAATTTATCAATGGATTTAACGCCATTAGATCTTGCGGAAATTGTTGTTCGTAACATTGCAAAACAAAAAGAAAAAGGTGATATTTTTAATGTTTCATTTAATGTTCAAATGACATTAAAGGGGATGGCTCATAGTTTAGGTGTAGATAAACAAATCGATTTAGAAGATTGGTTTGCAGAATATGGTCATTATAGTGTTGCTCAATATATGACAGATATTAATAATGCTTACACAAAACAACATAATATGAATCTTTTCGAAACAACAAACATTAAGATGTTTAAATGTGAAAATGCTTGTGATATAATTGATTCTATTATGATTGATTTTGATTATTATATTTTTAGAATGGTCAATGGTCTTGAAAATAAAAAAACATTTATTGTTGCCAACGACATAGAGATTTAAAAAAATGAAACTAGAAGATTTTGAAAAATTGACACATAAAGAAGCATTTGAACACTTAAAAACGATGACCGTTTGTGAAGTTGCTGAAATGCTTGGTTTATTAGACGCAGATAAAGAAGTCGATAATAAAAATGAAGATTGGATTGAAGTTGAAATAACAAACACATTCAAATCACAAAAAAATTACAAAATAAAAGGTAAACACGAAAAACCGTTTTTTAGAGACGAAAGATGGTGATATAATTTTTAAATCGAATAAAAAGCAAGCCAGTAAGGTTTGCTTTTTTTATTTTAAAAAGACCAATGCACCTTCAATGAATTTTTCAGAGTCAGTAATTTTTTCATTGATAAAATCTAGCGTAACTTTATCATTTTTGTTATTTTCAAGAGACTCTTTAATCATAAGTATAATCATAGAATAAGATCTTATTAGTTCCATTAGTGATTCTAAATCTTTTTTATCTAAGTGTTCATTGTCTAGATTATCTTCAACTTTTAAAGTTAAATTTATTAATTTAGTTTCTATTTCTAATATTTTTTCGTTTAATTCCAATTTTAATTCCTTTAAGTAATAGTTTTATTTATTATTTAATTATCTTTTTATAAAAATATGTTATACTGATTAGCAAGAAATGTAAAGGAAATAACATAATGGAAAATATAATAAAAGAATTTGAAAAAATGGAAATGAAAGAAGAGTTTACATCTTTCATAAAAAAAGAAAAAGAAAAATTAGAATCTTCTAATAAAAAATATTTAAATACATTAAAAGTAGGTGCAATTATAGCTCTCGGTTCACCAATGGCAATGTTGGGAATGGAAAAAATGGGTCATTTTTCTGGAAATGCACTACTTGGATTAATAGGTTTAGGAATGGCAGGAACATTTACAGTAGGCGTAGGAATGATTGGCTCAGATTTAAAAATAAAAAAAATAAAAGACATTGAAAATCAAAATAAAGTAAAAGAACTGTTTTTAAAAAATAAAGACAAAGAAATACAAAAACTGGGTGAAGAAGAATATAAGGCTTTTGTAGAAAAAATGAAGAGTTCCGATTCTCAATTAATAAATACATTAGAAAAAGTGAGTTCAAAATTTAGAAAAACAGATATAGTTAATGAAGAAAAAATACAAGATTCTAAAATTAGAGTAAAAAATAGAAATAAACCATAATTATATTGTAAGGTTTTATTTAAAATAAAATTAAAAAAGTCAGGATCGAACCTGACTTTTTTTTGGAAAAATTAAATAAGTATTTCGACCAAATTCCGTTTTTGTTCTTTTGTATTCTTTTCCGTTAAACTCAAGAATCTCAAAAGGTAACACAATTTCATAAACATCCCAAACATAATCATGACTTCTATGAGTTTGTCTAAGCTTTGCAATCAATGCATGATCACCAGGTTTTAGATTTTGAGTATCAAAACCTTTCCTAGTATCAAAAGTATATTGAATGCCATTTTCTGCTTTTCTAACTAATCTAGAAGTATAAGTACCTCTAGGAGCTGTCATTGTTGTTACTTTACGAACAAAAAGAGCTTTCTTCTCGCATACTTTTTTAGTTGTTTCTTTATTTAAATTTTTCATAAGTGAGTTTCCTAAGTTGAACAGGAAAATTATGAGTTCCTGTGAATCTCACCACCACCTGCATTTTTAGACAAGTTGCAGGACTTGTTAGCTTATATATTAACATACAAAATAAGAAACAGTCAATGAAAATTGACCTTCTAAAATCCTTTTTTTAAATTTCATAACTTAATTGGGTTGTAGTTTTCATCTAAGAAGTTTTTTAAATAGCTTGGATAAACACCTAAATAAAGATAAGTATTAAGATCTGACAATAAAGAATGTATACAGTAATTGACCTTATTTAGTTTCCCCCCATTTTCAGTATTTTGATCATAATAATCATTTGTTAATGTGATATTGAATAAGCTAAGATCTTTTTTAAAATAAGAAGCAATATAAAACTCAACTAGTTTATCAAGAGTTTCTTTTGTTTTGTTAAGTAAATCTTCATCAAATGTGATATAAACACCTTCAATTCGATTAGAGTTTTGAGAACAAATCTCAACCCATTGGTCAAAAATATTTAGATTTAAAGAATTGTTTAATTCGTTTAACCCAATTGAATCAAGGGACTTCCTAATCTCTTCAACATTATAAGAAAAAGAATCTGCTGCGTCTTCTGCTTTTCTCATTGAGATATGATATTTTTTTGTAATTGAATTATAATAATACATTTTAAAATCCTTGAAATTAATTTATGCTTTGACAAAAAAAGAAGGGTCGTAATTATGTTGTAATAATATTTTTCGAGAAAAAAATCCTTCTTCAATTAATTGAACAATAACATAGGCGATACCACTTGACGTTCTTTTTGCAATTTTTTGAATGTCTTCTTTTGAGTATCGGTATCGATCATTGGTTGAAACCATATCTTTTAATGCGAAATCATTAATTTCAATATTTTCACCAAACTTTAAAACTTCTTCAAAAGTTAAGATGAAACGATTCTCGCCATTGGAAACTAATTTTGGTGTTTCACCATAATGATTGTAAAATTTCCCGTCAATTTCTTGAATGTCATGTGTTCCTCGTAGAGTAAACCAACAACCTTCTTCTTCATAATTTCCCCAACAACTTTCTGTGTCAGGCAAATACATAAATAGGGTATTTTTTTTAATTTTAGACATAAAAAATCCTTCATAAATAAAGGATTAATTATATATAACTTTAATAAAAAAATCAATCAAATTGTTATGGTCTAATTCTTTTTTTATTTTTTGGTGAATTGTTAATTATTTCTTTTTTAAAATCATAATGTGTTCTGTATTCACCGACACCTAATTCTTCTGTTACCTCTTGTCTACGTGTTATTGCTTTAACTTCAATTTGTTCTGGATTTTTGACAAGATATTCTTCAACACCATCAACAAGATCAGTTCCACTATAAATAACAAGATCATAATCACCTTCAATTGCAGCTTTTGCTTTATCTTTGTTTTTAGTTTTTAAAACATTATTGGCAGTAATTTCGACTTCAAAAACCTTAGCAACAGGAATACTGTCTTTGTATCCCATAGTTTTCATATACTCAATGACACTCTCTGATAACTCTTGAACTTGTGAATTAAAAAAGTTCATAACATCTTGTATACCGTCAGGTTTATCGTCGTCAAGCTTACAGCCTTCAACTGATTCAAGTATACGTCCAAGGTCATTCATATCAATGCCAAGTAGTTTTTCTATTTTGTTAAACTCTTGAAATGCATGAAATTCAATATCACCTGTCTTACCTGTTCTTTTAGCATAAAACTGGTCAGCGTCTTCATAACATTTTTCAGATCCTTTATCTAAATATGAATTAATAAACATCATCATTAAATCTTTATGGTCTTCACGTAATAAATCATTGAATAATTTTTCACTTTCAATCAAGAAAACTTCTTTATCAATGTTCTGATTTCTTGCAGCGTCAGCATATTTCCAAGCAACATCTTCTTCTGGTGAGAAACATAACCAATCACCCTGATATTTTTCATTTAATGCTGTTCTAGATTTATTTTTATCAAAAACAGTAAAGTTTCTATTGGTTCCGTGGAAAAATCGCAAAGACTCTCCATTTTCTTTTTTAATTTTATTAGTCATAAAAATCCTTTTTCTTTACAATTAATTATAACATAAAAAAAAGAATAAAAAAATTGATTATAAAGATTGTTTTTGATATAATAGAAAGACTAATGAAAGGAGAAAATAAATGAGTTCTTTTTTTGAAAATGAAGAAGTAAAAAAAGTATTGCTGGATAGAGCTAAAACAAGTGATAAGGAATGTGGTGCTTGTTTTACAATAGGCGATGAAAATGGAAGATTTACAAAAGAATATCGTAGGTGGAAAATGTGGAAAGTCTTTGTTGCAGCTTCGGCAAAAAAAACAGACGAAGAAAAAGCACAATGGTTAATAGATAACCCAGAACCAGAAAAATATGAAAAATAAAAAGAAGCCAGAAGGCTTCTTTTTAATTTTCTAAAACAAACAATAAATCATTATTTTGATTCAACTCTGACATTTTCTCTTTTATTTCATTAAACGAAAAATTTTGTTCCTTTGAAGTTTTCTCTTTCAGCATTTCAAAATCAAGTTCAAAAGTAAGAAAAACGCCATTTTTTCTTAATTTTGACTTATCTTTATGCTTTGTTAATTTTTGCTCTTTGAAGGAAATAGATTTTTGATAATTATCAGAACGATACTCTAAGTTGAAAGATTTAGAAAAAGCATTAACCATATACCAATCTTCTATCAAATTGTTTAATGTTTTTCTGTATGATTTATTAATATTTATGCCGATTAAACAAGTTGAAATATCTACTGCGAACATTTTATTGTATTCTTTTTCTGATTCTGCAATTATTTTATCTAGAATGTTCGTTGATTTTATAAATATTTTAACTGAGTTGTCTTTGTTGATTTTAACTTCTATTTTATTTCTTAGTTCTTTTTTGTATTCAAAGCAAGAATTCAAAATAAAAAATAAAAGTGTATTAGGCGATAAGTCTTCAAAAAAAAGACGATGAAGTGATTGAATGGACTCTATTTCATCCAAAACTCTAAAATTAGAATCAGTTTTATTTTTTTGCATAAAAAACCTTATGTTTTTAAATTAATTATGTCTATTTTATCAAATGAGAAAAGATTTTTCAATAAAAAGATATGCTTTTTGCCTTTAATAACATAGTGTAATTTGTTATTTGGGTTAGATATAAACTACTTATTGTAAGAATTAAGTAATGAAAAACATTCTTTTAAAAAGTTGGAATAATTTTTTTCACTATCTTTTTTGATTTTCAATCCACTATGGAACATTAACGTAACACTGACATCTCGATAGTTTAACCAACAAGTGTAGCCGTCATAATCATGAGAAGCAACCAGTTCTCCAACTCTGTACTCATTGTTTTCTTTTTTACCTTGACTTCTAATTGCCTCAAAAACAGATAAAAAATCTTTAACATTAATTTCTTTATCCATAAAAACCTCTTCTATTTTTTTGATGTTCATTAATTAACAATAATAAGAGAATGAAAACTAAACAAGACTTTCAAATCTTTCAAATAAAAAAAGAAACAGCCTTGATTTTTGATATAATAAAGTGTATAAATAATATTAAATGAAGTTTCGATATTGCGTTATGTATAACGCATTAAATGGCTTAGTACATGATATATGACGCAATTTGAGAGTTGGGAAGAAAATGGAAATAGAAAAAAATATCACTACTTTTGTTAAAAATTCTCCTGAAAATTGGTGGAGATATGAAAAAATAAATGATTCTCTGGTAAAAGAGATTGTTGAAGCTTTTTCTCAAACTAAAAAAATAAAAAAAGATTGGACAATAACCCCTTACTGTACAGAAGGTAGATTTGGTCGTTGTTGGTCATTGAATGAAGAAAATCATAATGATAGATTCTGGATAAATGTATTTAATGGTGAAGAGTACAATTTAAAAGAAACAAATTACATATATGTAGACGCCTCTTTCTCTTTTATATTCAAATATAAAAACAGACCTGCATTATATGTTTCTTTCTTGTTTGATAATGATAAAAATCTATATATTAGACAAATACAAGGGTTTCCAAACTCAAGCCTTCATAATAAACTGGGTACGAATTGGAAAGAATCAGCGATCTATTATGTGGTAAAAAATTTTAAAACATTAAAAAATGTTTACCTCATAGAAGAAGATGCAATAGTAGACGCAGTAAAAACATTATATAGAAATTGTTACTATGAAGAGTTACATGATCCAATAATGGATAGAATTAAGTTAAATTATGAAACATTAAGAAATTCCATCTGTTTTGATAAAAGTAAAGTAAAGAGATTTAGCCCTTGTTCCGAACATTCTTCTATCCAGTTTAAAGATGTTTATTTTAAAGTAAATAAAAAAAAGCTTGCAAATAAACATAAAAATTGCTATACTGATTAAGTTAAATGAATAAATAAAAAAAAGAGATTAATAAAAATGAAAGTTAAAACTATGATTCAACAACAGATCCAACAACCCACTGTCCAGCAACAGTGGTGGCAACCTATTGTCTGAATTCTAGTTAAATAAAGATTTTTAAAGGCTAGGATTCACAATCTTAGCCTTTTTTGGATCTAAACAATTTTATATTAAATTGATATCCCTTGAAGGCTTATGCAATCAAGGGATTTTTTTATGCATTTTTATGACTCTAATAAACGAGTTAGGGTAGTGTATTAAACAAAGATAAGTTATTGAAATAAAAGAAAAAAATTAAAAAAAATTTAAAAAAAGTATTGACAAGATAAAATTAATGTTCTATACTTATAAACATAGAGTGAGAGAAAAGAGATAAAAAGTCTACATTCTACCAAACAAACAAATTTAATATATATAGAGGAAAACAAATTATGTTTATGCAATCACAACAACCGTGGCAACAGCCCCAACAACCGACAATTTAAATAGTATGTAAGATTTATCTTTGGGTAGTCTAACATGCTACCCAAGGAATATGTTTTACAAATCTAAACGTTGTAGTTATAAGATTGTATAAAAACGTATTAACCCCTTGGGAATTATCTCAAGGGGTTTTTTGTTGTGTAAAAAAAATAATAGGTCTGTGGTGTAATTGGCAGCACGTGGGATTTTGATTCCTGAAGTTCAAGTTCGAGTCTTGGCAGACCTGCCAAAATATATATCGGTGTGTAGCGCAATCTGGTTAGCGTGTCTGTTTTGGAAACAGAAGGTTGTGGGTTCAAATCCCGCCTCACCGACCAAAAAAGTAGAGGCGTAGTTCAATTGGTAGAACGGTGGATTCCAAATCCATTGGTTACGGGTTCGAGTCCTGTCGCCTCTGCCATATATAATAGGTCTGTGGTGTAATTGGTAGCACTTGGGATTTTGACTCCCACAGTTCAAGTTCGAGTCTTGGCAGACCTGCCATATTATCGGTGTGTAGCGCAGTTTGGTTAGCGCACTCGTTTTGGGAACGAGGGGTCCTTGGTTCGAATCCAAGTACACCGACCAAAATCTTAAGAATTAAAAACAGCCTTTTAATTATCTAATAAAACTTGAATAATTATTTAAACTATTGTAAAATAGTCTAAAATTGTTTTACGAGGATAAATGGAAAAAAATCAAAACACAAAAAAAGAAAAAACCGAAATATTTAATATTTTGGGAAATTTTTCTGTCCTTGTAAAAAGTAACAAATCTAAAAAACATTTAGAAA
>CEUY01015546.1_pt1 | contig 30420 bp, 30 predicted proteins | sample 361481 | NCBI WGS metagenome assembly CEUY01 (sample SAMEA2622737, study PRJEB7988) | marine metagenome | isolation source: saline water (ENVO:00002010), including | reverse complement strand
GCAAGACATGGAAAACCTAGCGGATTTGGCAAAAACATTCCCTAATATAAATATAGTATTAGATCACGCTGGATTCCCCGAAGAAAGAACCACGGAATACTTCAACAGCTGGAAAAGTGGGATGAAACAGATCGCCAAATTAGAGAACATATATTGCAAGATTTCTGGACTTGGAATGGGTGATAATTATTGGACTGAGGATTCAATAAGACCATATGTCGAAACTTGCATCGAACTTTTTGGAGTTGACCACTCTCTATTTGCCACGAACTGGCCTATAGATAGTCTATGGAGCGACTATGGATCTGTAGTACGGGCCTATCGCAATATAACAAGTAGTTTTTCACAATCTGAAATTGCAAAATTATTCCGGACCAATGCAGAAAACATCTATAATATTTAATCCTTAATATATGACTCAGATTGAAAGGATAAAATCAGTAGGCCGTTGTAGGGTTCGCATAAATTTTTATAATGGCCGCCCAGCCAATGATCGGTATCAGCCAAATCAATAGCCACCACCATTTTTTATTTTGGTCGTGCAAACGCCTTACGCTTATCGACAATGTCGGAGCTAACATAATAATCCAAAATATTGTGGTGAGAGGATAAAAAGGTGGGAAACTTAGCAAAATCGCATCTAAAATAAATAACGGAAGTGCACAGATCATTTGAAAGAGTGTGAAAAACCAAAATTCACCTCTAGTGGAACGTCCAGTGAAATCAGACCATCTCCTGAAAGCCAAATTTATTGCTATTGAAAACGTCACTTCTATACTCTCTTTTATGAGATGTTAAATCCATCGTAACCACTAGCCGCGACTTGGTCACATTTTTCACGATAAGGAGGTATTCCTCCTGCGTAAGGCATAAAAATTCTTTTCTTGCCAGGTATATTCGCGCCCACATACCATGAATTGCAGGTGTATCTTAGTGTATTAGCTGCAATTTCCTCAACGTGACTCATCCATCTTTCTTCGGCTGATGGTTTAGGTTCAATTTCACGGAACCCTCCCGCTTCCATATAACTCAGACAGTCTCTTATCCATTCAACATGCTGCTCAATTGAGGTCATCATATTGGACAATACGGAAGGACTACCTGGTCCAGTGATAGTAAACAGATTAGGGAAACCTGCCATACTCAATCCTAAATAGCTTTGAGGACCGTCGGACCAAATGTCTCTTAATTGAAGTCCTTCTTTTCCTTTAATGTTCATTGATAACAAGGCCCCAGTCATTGCATCAAACCCGATTGCGAAGATAACAATGTCAAATTCATAGACATTATTTTCTGTTTGGACGCCTTCCTTGACCAGGCCTTTTATCGGGTCAACATTCACATCCAAAAGAGTCACATTAACTCGGTTGTAAGTCTCGTAATAGTCAGTATCAGCACAAAGTCTTTTGCAGCCTATAGTGTTTGTAGGAGATAGTAACTCCGCAGTCACTGAATTATTCACGGTTTCTTTAATCTTGTCTCTTACAAATTCTGCTGCTGTAAAGTTAGCAGTGTCATCAGTGCCGATATCTGAGTAAGCCGCGGTAAAACCGGTTCCTCCTTCGTCCCATCTCCTTTGATACTCATCATGCCTTTCTGTTTCAGAGACTGACATAGCTGTATTTAAACCAGGTTTCATGGAAGCTATTCCAGCACGATTTTCCCTTGCTTGCTTTCTAATCTCGGCGTAGCGGTTTTTTATATCATCAACCTCATTACTCTCTAAAGGACGGTTCTTAGCAGGTATTGAATAATTAGCAGTTCTTTGAAAAACTGTGAGATGTTTTGCCTCTTTTGCTATTACCGGTATGGCCTGAACTGCAGAGGATCCGGTCCCAATTATTCCGACATTCTTACCAGAAAAATCTACCCCATCATGCGGCCATCTACCAGTTACATACCAATCACCCTGGTATTTATCCAAGCCAGCAAATTTAGGTTGGTTAACTGACGAAAGAGTCCCAGTGGCCATAACGCAGTATCGGCCGTAAAATTCTTCACCTGAACTGGATCTAAGTAGCCATTGTTTTTCACCAGCCTCATATTCAACTGAGTTGACCCTGGTCTCAAACTTAATATGCCCTCGTAGATCAAATCTGTCCGCAACGTGGTTTGCATATTCAAGTATCTCCGGCTGAGTCGAGAATCTATGACTCCAGTTCCATTCTTGCTGCAATTCATTTGAAAACGAATAGGAATATTCCATGCTCTCTACGTCACAGCGAGCACCTGGATAACGATTCCAATACCATGTGCCTCCTACTCCGGTTGCTTCCTCTAAGACGAGCACATTCAAACCAATTTTTCTAAGTTCGTGGAGCATATACATTCCCGCAAATCCGGCGCCTACTACAATTACGTCATAAACGAATGTATGTTTTTCGGTCGAACCTGATTCCGATTTCAAAGAGGTCAATTTTTCCACCTTTAGTGATAGTGAGTCTATGTATTTATATCAATCTATAAACTGAATTATACCGAAGCTTTAGATTGCTCATTCTTTTGTGCTGAAACCGCAAATAAGGGGTCAGAAAAAATATTACCATTCGGGCTAAGATTTACAGCATTCGGGACACCCCAACCGCCGGAATTAGCAAAATAGCTTCCGATAAGGCTTGCCCTTTCTATGTCGTCCAATAGTTTCCATATTTTTGTTGCTTTAGTCGGAAACATCCGGTTGGAATAAACAACATGAAATTTGCCATTTTCTTTCAAAACCCTATTCACCTCTTTAAATATTTCAATGGGATCTGTCATGTATTGAACAGAAACAACCACCATCACCGCGTCAAATAAATTCCCCTCGTAGGGCAGGTATGGCTCTTTGTTAATATCTTTTACGACCCATTGATCCAACTGCGGGTTATCAGACATTTCTTCAGAATTCATCCCTAAGCCATATACCTCACCAGTAACAAGGTTCTCAGGAATATGGGAACGCCAACTGCTCATCAAATCTAGGATCGTTGCTCCTGCTGGAAGTTGGTCGTACAGGTACTTTCCCAACTCATTTATCGCAGGTTCATCAATGTGTACCAATAATCGAGGCTCTAAATAAAACAACGAATCATCAGATTCGTCTTCCCTATAAAAAGAACTTTCTGGGTATTCCATGTTTTTTTATGAATAGGAAGCTATCCGTTAACATACCTTCCTATTGGATAGGTGCCGTCAGTCCAACCAGGTTCAGAATTCAAGTACTGCATCATCTTGCGAAAATTTTCATGCTGCTCTGGCCTGTCGGCATTGGCAATATAAGCTTCCTTGCTTTCAAAAACCGCTACTGCTATCAAATCCGAGCCATCATCTGGTTTCATTAGGTAAAATGCGACGGCTCCAGGTGGATTTTCAACTTCATTGAAAGTATCAACCAAATCTTGCTCACAACCTGCTTTTACATCCAAATTAAATATAGTTCCGTACATAAATAAACTCCCTAATTATTATTCAGCTCTATCAATAATTTGCTTTTTTTACAAAATTACCCTGAACATTATGGAAATATATAAGGTAATAAGATTTTATATTGTTTCGTTAATTAATTACCGAGAAGGGCTAGCCAAAGTAACCCCTCCATCAACATTTAGTGATACTCCAGTAATCCACTTAGACTCATCACTAGCTAAGAATACAGCAGCCCAGCCCACGTCCCAAGGGGTGCCTTCCTGATTCAAGGGAGATGCACTCTGTCTGGTCTGTCTTCTTTCTGATGTCATATTAGGCGCAGTCATTGATGAATATACTGGCCCAGGCAGAATACAGTTGACCCTGACACCATCTCCAGCATGATCAACAGCCATAGCCTTAGTTAAGGCAATGACTCCACTTTTAGAAACCGTGTAAGGTGTCAATCCACGAGGCCTAATAGCAGATATGGATGAGATATTTATTATGGACCCACTCCCATTACACACCATTTTAGGAACAGCATATTTCCCCATCAACATCATGGATTTAATGTTGATCTCCAAAACCCTATCCCAATCTTCTTCTAACACATCCACAACATTTCCAGAGCCTCCCACGCCTACATTGTTATGCAGTATATCTAGTTTTCCGTAAAGGTCTGTAGTTTTTCTTACTATATCTCGGCAGGTCTGGGAATTTGTTACATCCCCGACATACACGTCACAATGTCCATTCGCAAATTCTATTTGCTGGAGGGTCCTTTCGATATTCTCTTCGCTCGTATCAACTAACATTACTTTGGCGCCTTCACGAGCATATAAAATGGCCGCGGCTTGTCCATTTCCTAATACATCACCGCGTGAACCAGCTCCAGTGACAATCGCCACTTTGCCATTTAACCTACCTAAGGAGTCTGACATAATTCCATCCACCTTTTAAATATTAAAGTAAATCTATTTGTGCAGTTATGACATTAGAAGATTTCATTTCTAGATTCAACTCAGAGGAATTAACCTCAGCTTTGAAGCAACACAATATTGTCGATACCGGGTCCAATATCGACAATATTGAACGACTCGCTAGCGATATAGGCGGTGCATCTGAAATCGTACATTTGCTTTCAGTTGTGGAAGAATTCAGGCTAAGAGAAATATCCCTGGGTTTAGGAGTGTCGGGAGCAGGCACAATGAATCAGCAAAAACTAAAAAGGAAGATTGCCTTGATTGCTCTTGGAGAGTACGAAACCCTGGAGGAAGGCATATCTAAAATAGAAAATTTATATCCCATGGTGATTTTGGTGTGTTCAGCATTTATTGGGATGATCCTTTTTATTGGCGCTGCTTTCATATTTAGCAGCTCACCGATTTTTCTATCACTAACTGCAATGACTATAGCTGTAGGGTTCTACGGTTATTGGAAGTTAAAGTAAAAGTCATAGACCCCTAACGCCGCGGCCTCTATTCGAATCTATTGGGCAATTGCAGTTCTCCAGCTATGTCAGTAAACCAATCGATCACCTCTGGGTGGTATGGTATGCCGTTCTTTAGCCTCTCCTTCTCCTCTTCATGTTCCGGTAAACCGGCGTATGTGACGACATCATTTCCAGGGGCTGGCTCTGATTCCCTGAGAGTTTTCATATATTTATCCAAGTCATCTTTGAACATATCCACATCAACAAAAGCATCAATTTTATACGCGATGAAATGGTGCGATGCTCCTCCTTTCCGATCTGGTCCAGCCCCACCGCCAGACAAAACTGCCGACAATATTTCAATCATTACTGAAAGGCTATAGCCTTTGTGAGAACCTAATTCGCGGGTCCCACCTAATGGAAGTATTTTGAAATCATCTGGCACTTGCCTCTCATCCATAATCGGAGAACCATCCGATTCAGCAATCCATCCAGGTAAAGCCTCAACTCCAAGTCTTTTTGCTAATGTTATTTTGTTTCCAGCAACAGAACTCATTGAAGCGTCAAAAATAAATGGGGGTTCCAATCGAGTAGGAGCAGCTATGGCTAAAGGGTTTAGTCCTACCAGCCTTTCTGAACCATTTGTTGGCAACACGGACACTCCCCCTGTAGTCATCGCCACTCCTATCATGTTGTGCTCCAGGGCCATGGCAGCATGATAGCCAGCTGCTCCGAAATGAGCTCCGTTTGTCACTGACACGGATCCTATACCATATTTTTCGGCTCTTTCTATAGCTATATTCATGGCCGCCGGTCCCACAACAAGACCATGCCCTTGGTCGCTGTCTATCGTACAAACAGCTAGCGCCTCTCTGACTATTTTCCACTGCGGTGTAGGGTTGATTCGTCCTTCTTGAAACCCTGCAACATAATTTTGCATCATATTGCTGACACCGTGTGATTCAACCCCTCTTAGGTCCGCATACATTAAGACATCAGCGGCCAGCACAGCATCTTCTGGCGGCATCCTCATCTTTATAAAAATGTCTTCTACGGCCGCTCTCATGGATTCTTGCCGGACCCTGACGGCAATATCTTCTGGAACATGGAATCTTTCAAGCACAACAAACTCCTAAATAACTCTGATAAAAATTTTCTTCTGACTTATCTGGGACAGTACATTTAGTAGGAAACGATAAAGATCATACTTCATTTCATCTCTCATAGGTATTTCATTATTTTCCTCTCACTTCTAATCGCCAGCACAATTACTCACTGCATTAAATCCATCGCTGAGATTTCGCATATGCCCCATGGCAAACCTAAATTTCACTTTATTAGAAAAATCCTCACGTAACAGGACCTAGGAAAATGGTGTCCCGCCTACTAAATGTAATAGATTCAATCCTAATCCAATTTCAGCTTGATCAGTGAGATTGAGAAAAGTCTACTTGAGAAACAAAAGAGGGAGTTTCGATCCTTAAATAAGATCATACTCGTTGAATAGATAAATACTATATATATCAAAAAATGGGAACTGACTTTCGTCATTATCGGACTAGCGATTACAGATTAGACCTGTTATGGCCAGTGCATCAAAATGCATGGTAGACACCAATTAAGTTAGTGGGTGTACAAAAATATTTGGCTAGAGACGAGACACGTAGCACTAACATGTCTCGCTCCTCAAGTTCAGCTTAATTTACTGGAATTACTTTAATCTGAGATTTATTGGATTTGGGTAATCGTATTTCTAATACCCCGTTCAAATATTTAGATTCGGCATTTTCAGAGTCTATGGGTTCGCTAAGTTTCACCTGGCGCTTCATCGGATGTCTTATTCTTTCCCTTATCAGGATCTTACCACTAGTTTTATCTTCAGATACCTCTCCATTGGTGACTTCAATTTTTAGGTAATCCTTTTCTAAATTAACCTGTATGCCAGAACTATCATATCCCGGCAAATCAGCTGTCAAGACCAGTTCATCACCGTAGTCAATTAGGTCTAGAGGTATTTGATTTCGGACATAAGTAAATCTTCCTTTGGCATATGGAGATATAACAGAAGATACCGCGGAATCGAAAAGAGAATCTAACGGATTTTCGCGTCTAGGAAAAATTGATTGAAGCATATTAACTCCTCACTAATAATTGATCATACTTCTTATATTATTAAAGTTGATATGATCTGTGTCAAGTTCTCGGGAATCCCGACGAACTGAAACAGGTATGAGATACTGCTAGAATCGGTTCTTACGATTTAGTTAAACCAATTGAAATTAAGGAACATGATGTGGAATCCTTTAACTTACACGCAGCTATAGCCAATTATGGTCACACGACAACACTTAAAGACGGAACCTTTACTTCTGAGAAATTCCAGTTAATCCATACTGAAATCTCACCTGTCCCCATGATCTTTAGGCGGATGGTCCGAAATTTGGAGTTTGACATAGCAGAGATGGCTCTAGCGACCTATATATGCTCTAAGCATCACAACAAGCCCTTCACTGCTTTACCCGTCTTCCTCACAAGAGCTTTTTATCACGGAGGGATTGTCTGCAATGTAAACGCAGGCATTGCCAGCCCAAAAGACCTGAACGGAAAGAGAATTGGAACCCGTAGTTATACTCTCACTCCTGGCATATGGACGAAAGCGATTTTGCAAACAGAGCATGACGTGGATTTAGATTCCATAACCTGGGTCCTATCCGGAGACGAACATGTAACCGAATATCAATTACCCCGTGGAGTGATTTCCTCTAAAAATAACGACCTCGGAGATATGCTTATCTCTGGGGAAGTTGATGCAGTAATTGGAGCAGGACCGATCGATTCGCCCAGTGCAGTCCCTCTTTTTGAAAATCCTGACGATTTAGATGCTGCGTGGTTTAAAAAAACAGGTATTTATCCGATAAGCCACCTGTTGGTAGTGAAGGATGAGTTACTTATTCAAGCACCATGGATGGAGCAAGCCATATTCGAGCTTTTCAAGACAGCGAAGGATGCCTATGTGGGATCGCTCAATGATATAGCAGAACCTGATGGGAATGACCTACAAAACAGAAAACTAAGCAAAATTGTAGGAGGCGACCCGATACCGTACAGCCTAGATGAAGCCTACAACGGCATAGAAACTTTTATTAAGTTCAACGTGGACCAAAAAATAATCCCAGACTACGTTGCTCCAGAAACCCTCTTTGAAATGCCAACATAGAATACGTTTTAGTTTTTTTAGATTGAATATTATGGGTATAATTGCGTCAGTTATTGAAACTGGTTTAATACAGGTGTAAATACTTAGGTGGAATTGCCGTTGTAATGGGCCTCCATAGCCTTTATCATTTTAAGGACATGTGAATACTAGTCCAAATATGGAATCTTAACGAGGTAGATAACATGAAGCAGTTGATGCTTGTAATTGCTATTTCCATCATTTCTGTCGCAGTGTTTGCTTGCGGTCCTGCCGTAGGTAGAGCTGTTGGTGACGCCCAAGTAGATGTGGACGCCACTCTAGCAGAGATGGGGGAACCCACAACTGAGGCGGAAAAAGAACTTTATGCGATGATGAAAGAGATAGATCGCCTGCATAAAGAAGAAAGAAATGATTTGGTTGGCGCTCTTGAAGAGTCTGGGATTGTGATAGATTCCCTAATAGGACTACTAGACACCGTTGGTAATGAGCTAGATGAGGATACCCTCAATATGATCGGCGCTGTGGTCGCTAGGGCAGAAGGGGTTGAGGATATTGATCAATACTTTCAAAGTCTGAGAGAACAGGCCCATCAAGCTACCGCTAGAGAAGCTGAAATAAACCAGCTACTCGAGAATGAGGAACGTGCAACTTGGGATCGTATCAAATTCTTAAATGAACAATTGGATCAAGCAAACGCTGAGAAGGCTGAAATCAAGAAGGATCTTGACAAGGCGCACGTTAATCTAGACAAGGCGGACAAAGATGAGGATAAATGGATATCGTCCAACCTTGATAAGGAGCAAGACATCCAGGTTCTAGAGGCTAGGATGGAAAGAGCCTCAGGGAAATTCGAGGTTGTCACCGCTATGCTAGACCAAGTGTTAGGTGAAGACGATAGCGATGAACCAGACGCGCTTTCTGACTTTGAGAAAAGCGCCGAGGAAGCGGGCCGATACCAAGCAGCGGCGGCATTCCATGAATGTATCGACGAATCAGGTGTCGAATTAACCACAGCTTCCAGAAATGACTTTACAGAATGTAAACAACATGTAAGAGATCAACAGGCAGACCTACACACAGGAACTGTTGAAATCGTTGGAGACGAAGTAGTAACGAAGCCTAACTATATGGCAATGATCGATGATCGAGATGTCGGAGAAGCGATAGACACCTTCGTGCACTGTGTGCAAGCTACATCCTCAACAACTCAACAGGGCGCTCTCGCCGATGCCCATAAGGACTGCCGCCATGCAGCCAAAGAGATACACCATGATGCTGCTGGAAATGGCACAACTTTCGCTGATGAGTTCTCTGAAAAGATTGCTGGTAATAACGCTGATGCAAGAAGAACCAGAAAATTCATAGATATCAAGGCGGATGCGATAGGTGACCCTGAGTTTAAAGAGAAGCTAGATAAAGTGATGTACCAACCTGGTCGTTCTAAAGACGAAGTCAGGGATGCTTTTAGAGGACTGCTCGAAGAAGCCAAAGAAGATCTACATTGTGACCCTAAAGGGTTGGAAGCAAAACCATGCGATGAATTCGATTTTTCTTCCGTCCACCATGAAGATGATAGACAAGAAAATCGACGTATGCCTATTGCTCACAAATATGAAGACCGCATGGAAAGAGAAGGTGGCGACACATACGGCTCCTCAAGACTTGGAGACGGTAATAGCAGGAAACATAGAGGAATTCGTGGAGATGTCACAAAAGAACAGTTTGACCGTGCTTTCACAGGTGGTCACGATTCTCATATGCGAGATAGGGTAAAAGATTGTGTCGATGACGGAAACTCGGCGCAAGAATGTCTTGGTGACGTTAGAAATGACATGAGGGAAGAAAGAGATAATCACCAAAGTTTCAACGAGGGCGAGTTTCATAGGCAGAAAGATGAAAGAGCACAGGCTCACAGAAGAAATTACGAAAACACCCAAGGTGGTGGACAAGCCCCAATAACCGGGCAAGCTCAGGATAATCATCAAGATCATTTTGGTGGTATTGGTGATGGAGCCGGTAAAAGAGGGCACAATAAGATGATGCAATGTATGAAATCAGCGACTGGTGGCGCGGAGGCACAGTTCAATAACAACGGTGATTATACCGGTGGAGCTTCTTTTGCGGACGCTGCTGACGAGTGCATGGCAGATACATCTAGGATGATGCAGGCAAGTTATGGGAACCAAGATATGGGTAACCATGCAGGGATTATTGGTGCTCAAGGAATGACCGGAGGACCACAGCAGTAACCCAAACCAGATAGAGCTTTATAAACCCGGTATGCATTTTCACCGCATACCGGGTTTTTCTTTGGGATTAGTAAGCCAAGTATTACTACCTAAGTGAAATTGCCGTTGTCTACCATAACTAAACCTATTACCATCGCAGTAGTACTTAAATATTCTTTCGACAAATAAACAAAAAAGAGGTCCAACATGAAGCAATGGATAATGATTTTTTCTATTTCTGTATTAACCGTAACTATCATTGCGTGCGGTCCTGCAGTCGGAAGAGCCATTGGCGATGCTGAAGTAGACGTTGACGCGACACTCGCTGAAATAGAACCGGAAACAGAAGCCGAAAAAAAACTCTACGATATGCTAAAGGAAATTGATCGTTTACATGAGGAAGAGCGAGTAGAACTTTTAGAAGCCTTAGGCCATTCTAGCTCGGTAATCGATGAGCTTATTGAATTAATAGGCGATGATGTAAATCTTGGTACAACCATAATATCTGCAGAAACCTTAACTGATGGAGGACCCAATGACTCAGAGCTCACGGACCTTATAACCCGTGCCAAATCAGCTAGGGATAGAGAAGCCGAAATTTTAATTGCCCTAGAGAATGCTGAAAAAGTCCCATGGGAGAGGGTCAAATTTTTGAATGAACAGCTAGATGCAGCGAACGCCGAACTAGGTGCCTTAAATGAGAATCTTAATGAGGCGACAAAAGAACTAGATCATGCTGATGAAATCGAGGAAAAGTTAGTCAACGGACTAAAAGGACAGGACAGTGAATACGCCGCACTTGCTAGGCGTACTGAGGAGGCCTCAGAGAAAATACAGGTTATTGGCCATATCTTGAAGGTAACATTTGAGGACGAAGAAGAGGAATCAGCCGCTGAAAAACTTTTACGCCTAGATGGCAGGGAAAAGATAGCGGAAAAGCTGGAAGATTGTATGGGAGATTCTAGTTTAGAAAATGCTAGAGTAGCTAGAGAAACCTGCAAGGAAGAAGCTATCGCATATCACCAAGAAATCAAATCAGTAGAGCCAGGCAACGTAGATGAAATAGATAATGTCGCCATGCTTTCTGCCCCCGACACCGAAGATGCCGTGTATGGAGTTATAGAGTGTCTGGAAGATATGGAGAATCTTGCCTTCATAGCTGTGATGGTAGAAGACACAGTAACGGGGGAGGAAGTAAGCACCTCTGAACTTTTCAGACGCAATTGCTATAGGAACGTAAACCAAGATATTGTCGATAATAGTGACGAAAATGCTTCAGGGGGTAGGGCAGTGATCAGTAGTAGGGATGATGCCGCAACATCACTAAAGAGAAAACTTGATTCTGACGACGTAGCCACTAGAAAAATCCGAAAAGCTATTAGAACTGACCTCGATGAAATAAATGACAAAAAATTCAAAGCCAGCGTGGAAGACCTACTTTATGATAAATCCTTGACCGGTCAAGGGGTAGAAGAACTTATGGAAAATATTCTAGACCTAGCACAAGATGACCTAGAATGCGATCCGAGAGGTATCAAAGGGGAGCCGTGCGATTATAACAATGAGTATATTGAAGATGATTTGGCTGACGTAACCGTGAATACCGCGTCAAGGTTACATGAGGAAATATGTGAACTCGATGGGATGGATGAAAATTGTTGGGAAACCCTTGAGGGGCCAATCCTCGATATTGTAGACCAAACAGCCGGTTCGCTATATGCTGACGGGATAACTACAGAAAACAGGAACGGTGAAATATACGCAAAACTTGACGACTTATTTGAGGAAATTTCGGAGGCTGTAAAAGCCGACTCCAATTTAGATGCCCAGTTTAATAAAGTCGACGATGATGCACTTGATGATGTCCTTAAAAATGCCGCCGCCGGTCTTATTGGCGGCCTCACAGAAGGTGATAACTGGGGTATGGCAGAACAAGTCGGTGGTGAATTTGAAGCATGCATCGACTCTCTGCTTAATAAGGAAAATATGGAAATAGGTGATGCAGCAGCCGAATGCCTGGAGTATACCTCTAGTGCTTTTTCAGCTGAATTCAACTTGGAAAATAAGAGTAACTAACCACTTCGCATAGTTATTGCGGTGACTAAAAAGCATCGGTTCAAATTATATGGACCGATGCCTTTTCTATAGAAGTATTAACCTGTTGCGACGGTTTATTTATATCCACTATCCGAAACCAACGAAAAGATTAGGAATACTGATTCCGTGAAAGTTTTGACAATTGAAAATGATAAGAAGGGCTCTAACTTCACCCAGTTCATAATCAATTGAAATTTAGGAAAGCATTTAATGATCTGGCACTCCATCTAAAACCAGCACCAATGAGAATCCTGCCTTCAACATTTTCAATAAGTACCACAGAAGTACCATTAATATTTATCTGACACACCTTTTCGCTTAACCGAAATACGGAAGGTTTCCAAATTATCAATAACCCAGTATGCTCCCTTTACTATCAAACATGCTTAATCCAGTAGACTGAGAGTCCAAATGAATTACGAAGAAGCTTTGCCTTTTCTCCGCAAAAACCATAAAGGTGTTGTGAGTACGACTAGACCCGATGGTTCAACCCATTCCAGTATTGTAGTCTGCGGTATCTACAGAGAAAAACCCACTTTTGTATCCGTTTATCCCAAATCTCAAAAAATTGAGAACCTTAGAAGAAACCCAAACTGCACTCTAGTCTCAGTAACGGGGGACTGGCGTAATTATGCAGTTGTAGAGGGGACAGTTTTAATGACTGATTATGACAGCTTTGATAATGAATCGATGCGAATTAAACTCAGGGAAGCCTATATGTCCTGTAGTGACACACCTCACCCCAACTGGGAAGAGTATGACAAAGCGATGGTACAACAAAAAGCCGTAATAGTTAGTATAGATCCTAGGAGGGTATACGGTTTATTACGTTGATAGGTATCTATGTGATATAACTACGGTAAATTACGATCAAATGGGCCACAGAGGTTGGAACGATGGTAATCGCAGATAAAAAGGAATATGAATTAAGGGCTCACCTACTAAGAAGGGCCGGATTTGGTTCTACTAAGAAAGAACTTGAACAGTATTTGCGGAACTCATACGAAGACACAGTTGAATATCTTCTTAATCCAAATTTTGATGATTGGATGGGGGATCATCTGGTAAGAAGGTTTGATGGGGAGGCCTCAGGAATGATTAATGCCCCTGGAGCATCACGCAACTGGTTATACAGGATGATTAGCACCACTAATCCATTGACAGAAAAGATTCCGCTGCTCTGGCACAGTATTTTCGCTACAGGAGTTCCGAAAGTTATTAATGGAAGGGTACTGTTCGATCAAATAAATATGCTCCGAAAATATGGGACCGGCAGGTTGGACAATCTACTCCTACAACTATCAAGAGATCCAGCCATGATCGTTTGGCTCGATAATCAAGAAAACCACAAAGACGCTATTAATGAAAATTGGGGACGTGAGCTGTTAGAACTATTTTCAATGGGAGTTGGAAATTACACGGAAGAAGATGTTAAGGAGTGCGCTAGAGCATTTACCGGGTGGTCAATTGGAAATACTGAATACATGATGGTTAGAGCAAAGAGAGATTCAGACTGGCCTTATGGAAGGATTGCTTACCATTTTGAATATCTCGAAGACGACCATGATAGTGAACAGAGAACTTTTTTGGGACAGACGGGAAATTTCAATGGTGAAGACATCATCCGAATAATATGTGAACAAGAAAGTACTGCAAGGTTTATTTCAAGGCATCTGTATCACTTTTTTGTGGCAGATGAGGCACCTGTACCATCTTGGGGAACAATAGCACCAAGAGACCCTGAAGCAATCGATCAACTTGTAGCATCATATTTCGATTCAAATCACAACATAACAGAGATGTTAAGAGTCCTTTTCAACTCAGATTTTTTCAAGTCCAAAGATGTTAGATACCAGAAAGTTAAGGGCCCCGCTGAATTTGCAGCGTCAGTCCTTAGGCTAAGTGGCCAATTTGAAATTCCTCATCGGGAAATGATCCCCAAATATCGGCAAATCGTATGGATGGGCCAAGAACTAAGCAATCCTTCCAGTGTAGAAGGTTGGCACGAAGGGAAAGAGTGGGTCGATACTGGCACATTAATAGAAAGAATTAATTTCGCATCGGAGCAATTGGGCAATTACGAAAACCCTGGTATTAAAGCCATAGTAAACACCTTTATGGCAGAAAATGCGAAATTCCTTTCGGGGGAAGAATTGGTTGAAAAGTCTCTTGAACAACTTGGGTATCAGGAAGTTTCAGATAAAACGAGAGCCATATTAGTCGAATATTCGGAAGAGATCGATGATATTGTCTCGAAAATAACGGGAATAATTCGCCTGATAACCACCTCCAAAGAGTTCCAGTTGGCATAGTCATAGAATAAGTCAATAACCTCAATAGGCGAATACACATGATCGAATACATGCTTACATTGGGAATTGTCGCGATGGAAGGTCGAGGATTCGAGTATCCGACAGACTCTGTAACGGCTCCAAACGGCCGTCTGTATGTCCCAAATAAGTCAAGAGATTTTGGTGAAAGAGGGGTTAGGCTAACTGTATTAGATATAGAAAGTGAGTTTTATGGTACCTTCGGTACCTACGGTGAGTCCAAAGGACAGCTACAATCCCCTTCAGCCGTCGAATCAACAAAAGACGGCAGAATTCTGGTCTGTGATGATTACACTCACACTGTAAATTTATTCGATCTCGATGGTGTGTTTTTGGACCGATGGGGAATGCATGGTGAAGGGTTAAAAGAGCTTAATGGTCCTTCAGGTGTAGCTGTGGATTCTAATAACAATGTATACATATCAGATACAAGAAACCACAGAATTCAAAAATTCAGCATTGATGGTGTTCATCTGGGATCCTTTGGTGAACGAGGTATGAGAAAAGGTCAATTTGAATTGCCATGGGGTATTTCCTTCACACCCCGAAATACATTATGTGTGGCAGACTGGGGAAATAGTCGTGTGCAAGAATTAACTTTAGACGGTGAGGTGTCGTCGGTCATTGATAATTTTTCAAATTCTGACTATGAACTGAAATACCCTTCAAGCGCTGTCATAGACAATAATGGGACAACCTATATAGCAGACTGGGGCAATGAACGAATCAAAGTAATAGATGCAGGCGGAGCCATGGTTCAAAACTTGAGAGGGGAGGCCACAATCTCTAAATGGGCGAGTGAGTTTTTAAGTAGCAATGCTGAAGAAAACAATGCCCGGCTCGCCTCAAATTTAGAAGTAGATCTGGATTTTCTCGAAGATCATGACCCACATAGCGAATCAGCACACATTGAAAAATATTTCTGGTCTCCTGTTTCCGTGAAGTTGGATCATCTGGATCGCGTGTACGTAACTGAAACCAATCGTCACCGCATTCAGGTGTATCAGCAAACCTAGCCAATCTACAATATTTCTTCCGACAAGTATTTTCTCAACTTTAGGCTTAAAGGCAATATAGTAAAAGTAGCCAATCCCATAACATAAGTGGCCCGAATTAAGCCCAAAGTATCAGCTACAAATCCATATACCAAAGGAGCACCTATAGTTCCCACCTCATTAGTTGTGTAGAAAAATCCGTAATATCTGGCTCGTCGATTCGTGGGTACGAACTTAGCAACGGTTGCATATAAGGCGCTAGATGTTCCATTCAAACCAATCCCAAGAATCAATATTAAAGGCCATATATAAATAAACGATGTGTATAGCGCCAAAACCAAAAACATGGCTGTTAGACCTTTAGTTATCCAGATAACGCTGACCGTTCCGATCTTTCCATCCAACCATCCACACACATATTTACCGGCGGCTCCTCCAGAAAACAAAACAAACAAGGCGGCACTTATTTGGGCGGTGCCCATGCCGTGACCTTCTAATATAAAAGGTAAAAAAACAAGGACTCCTGTCCGGGTCGCATTATCTAAAGCTCCTATAACGCTGAGTGAAACAAAAGCTCTAATTTTGGGATTTTCATTAGAATCACCTCCACTTGAAGCTGATCCTATATTAGCCACGGGTTTTCCCATATTGAATGTAGTATTAAATAATGAAGTTACTAGCATTAATATAATTCCAACGCCTCCAATATAGAACATCGTTCCTCCCCAACCAAAGATTACTAGCATAAAGCCTCCTAGAGCAGGGGCAAGCATTTTGCCTAAATCTCCAGAAAAATTTACAGTCCCCACCGCTGCTGATCTCCCTGAGTCGTTATATGCTCTCGAAACCATACTCGAACCCAAAGGATGCTGGGCACCTCCACCCAAACCTCCTATCACAGCGAATATAAACAATAACCAAAACTCGCTGGAGAACCCCATTCCCACTAGTCCTGCCGACGCCCAAAGATTTCCCGAAACAAGCATCCAAAATTCCCCAAAACGTTCAGCTAAAAACCCTGCAGGAACTTGTAATATCCCAGATGCACCGCTGTGGGCTGATTTTATTAATCCGACTTCAGCATAAGTTAAATCCAAATTTTCCTTTATTGCTGGTAAGAGAGGAATAGGTAAGGCGAATACTAAATCACTCCAGATATGCATGATAGAACCGAAAATTAAGATGCGCCGAGGAGTTATTTTGGAATTAGTCATTTAACGAAATACTGAATCATGGATTGTCTCAATGAAATAATCTGGTATGTTATCAGGTAACATATTAATACTCATACTAAGGGCAGTAAATGGAAACCAATTTAGAAACCTCAAGAATAGGAAAAACAGAAATCGAAGTCACAAAAATAGGTATGGGGGGCGCCCCAATGGGACGTTTGGCTAGTAACATATCCAATGACATTTTAACTTATGCCTATAGCCAAGGAATACGATATTTCGATACGGCACCTCTTTATGGGTCAGGGGTGAGTGAAAAACACTACGGTGAGTTTCTTTCAACCCTACCGAGAAAGGATTTTGTTCTTTCAAGTAAGGTTGGTAGGTTGATAATTCCAGGAGAGGAAATACCCTTCATATACAGTAAGGATGCTATTCTTAGATCGATTGAAGAGAGTCTTACTAGATTGAATTTAGATTCCTTGGATATCGTCTTAATACACGATCCAGACGATCATTATCGATCTGCCATAGATGAGGCATTCCCCACTCTTGCAAACCTCCGAGATCAGGGAATTATTAAAGCCATTGGAGCAGGAATGAACCAATGGGAGATGCTGGCACAATTCGCTAAAGATGCCGATTTTGATTGCTTCCTAATCGCTGGTCGTTACACTTTACTCGACCATTCAGCCATACATGAACTTATGCCTTTGTGTATAGAAAAGGATATAAGCCTGATACTTGGGGGACCATATAATAGTGGCATTCTGGCATCGGACCTAGACGATGCAAGCACTTATTTCTATCAGCCTTCTCCGCCCGAAGTTATTGAAAAAGCAAAACAACTGAAACAAGTATGTGATAGATATGATGTGCCCTTAAAGGCCGCCGCAATTCAATTTGGATTGATGCATCCGTCGGTAGCGAGCACAATACCCGGACCTCGTAGTCCAGAAGAAATTAAAGACAACTTTGCCATGGCTTCTTTACCAATAGACAGCGACCTATGGAAGGAATTGAAACAGGAAAATTTAATTGACCGAGACTGTCCTGAGTAATCTGTAAGCTATGTTATAGCTGACGCGCAATAAAATGTTTAATGACTTCGATGGCTTGGTCCGATTCAGGAAGCGGCTCCCTGACGAAGCTATGAGGCATCCCCTCAAACCTAACTAATTCGATATCTCCACCTTGGGTTTTATATTCAGTTTCAAAATTATCCGGAATATAATTTGGAACATTGGCATCAGCGGTACCGTGTATCAAAAGAGAAGGCGGTAATTTATCATAGCTGCCATTTTTTAGAATATGTTGGGGACTGCCTAATTTCATTGACTCCTCATCCCCAAAATATACCAAGCTGCCTTGTATCAAATTTTCGATACCAGTCTCAACAGCATAAAGGTACCGCGCGTGAGAATCTAAGACAGCTGATATGCCAATGTAGTAATCCACACAAGCATCATAGGAAATAGCTCCATCCTCTGAAGACCTCTGAAGGTAGTCAGGCTTGAAAGGACACAAAGATGCCAACATTGCTGTATGCCCACCACTAGAAATACCTAATATCCCGAAGCTGGAAGGGTCACCATTACGAGAAAGCGATTCATTTTTCCACCATCTCACCCCATAGTTTACGTCCGAAACCTGGGCCGGGTAAGGGTCTTCAGGTGCAACTCTGAAATCGATCGCAGCAACCAATATACCGCTTTCGGCTAGTTTCTCGTCAAAATATTGTCCATCATCAGCGGTACCACCTTGCCAGGCTCCTCCATGCACGTCCAGTAAAACCGGAAATGGGCCCAGTCCTTCTGGTTGGTATATTTTCGCAATAAAAGATTCTTGTTGATCCTCTATGTAAACTGTGTGAGAAATGTTAATCGGAAATGTTTTTTGGGGATCGTAAGAAATAGTCGTCAATCAGGTAACTCCATATGGTAATTAAATATTAGCCGTTTAATTTAGCAGTTTCACCTTTATTTCTATTTATTTGATTGATATCCCAAAGGGATGAAAAATTAAAAGCTCTCGGACAGTGCCCATAGGCCTCATCAACCTCAACAAATACTCCCTGCAATATTTTTGCGTCTTCATCCGGGTTAGAAACTTCGAGTTTGATTTTCATATCTATCACTTCATTCTGTGAAATGATCTTGGCTCTTCCATTTATTCTCAAAGTTTCATTTAAACCAGGAATAAAAAAATAAGACCTATATTGGGATTCTCCTCTATATTCTGGTAGGACTGGAAAAGTTTATTCCCTGCCACATCGGGTAGTAGTAGGGTCTCTTCATCCAAGACTTTAACAAACCCTGGAAGCCCTCCTTTGGGAGACGCATCACGTTTACCAGTAGCATCGGAGGTGGCCATTACCATAACGGGAGCCTCTCTTATAAAGTTAACGTGTGATTCTCGTAGGATACTGGTGACCCTATTGGCTGCTCTCTTTTTAGGAAACCCAAATTTCTGGGTGAAACTGTTATCAAACCGTTCTTTTATTTCAGTCCGCTCTTCTATATCAGCATGCCTCATGTCCCTCGCTCTTTTCTAAAACCGAAGTCAATATCTCGCCGAATAATACCATGCTGATTCCAGTGACAATTTTCTTCCAATTTGCACAAATTAAACCTTACTTATATTAATATCTACAAGAATCTTCATATTTGCTTTTATGAAATATATTGCAGCCATTTCGGCTAGACAAAAGGATTAGATATGACTTTAAAAGGGCAAAACGTCTTCATTACTGCAGCAGGTCAGGGTATTGGAAGGGCTATAACGGAGAGGTTTATTCAGGAAGGCGCCAATGTAACTGCGACAGACATCGATTTATCTCTACTAAAAGATTTAGCTGGTGGAACAACTTATGAATTGGATGTAACCAACAAACAGAAAGTCCAATCGTCTATTAGAGAAATTAATCCTGATGTACTGGTAAATTGTGCCGGATTCGTCCACAACGGAACCGTGATGGATGCTTCAGATGAAGAATTTACTTTTGCTATGAATCTAAATGTCCGTTCGATGTTTTACACTATCCAGGCTGTTATTCCTGGTATGAAATCCAAAGGAAAAGGTTCTATAATCAACATCGCTTCCGTAGTGTCTTCAGTGATGGCCGCCCCGAATAGGTTCCTCTATTCCACCTCAAAGGCTGCAGTGATAGGATTAACCAAATCGGTAGCTCGAGATTTCGTGACCAGCGGAATAAGATGTAATTGCATTTGCCCTGGAACTGTTAACACCCCATCATTAAGACAGCGCCTCAGTGATACTGGTGACTACGAAAAAGCGCTTGCCGATTTCACCGCAAGACAGCCGATGGGAAGAATAGCTTCAGCAAATGAGATAGCCTCTCTGGCTATGTATTTAGCTTCTGACGAAAGCACTTTTACCACAGGACAGGCTCATGTGATAGACGGTGGATGGGCGAACGGTTCCTAATCGTAACGAATAAGGGAATACATTTTTTAGTTCATATTTGTCTTCGGTAGATACCTGGACTCCAATTATGTATTCCGAAAAACGCGGTTGCTTTAGTTCATATGCTAATATCTAAAATTCAACTATTTCGTATAAGACTCTGTTACCCGAACTTGTATTACTATTTATTGAACCAATTAATCCTTTGGTAGCTTCATCCATGCCGGCATAAAATGCCCGTTGGTCGGTGAAATATCCATCCAAGCTATCGATCTCGAACTCCATAACCACAGTATCCATTGACCCAGAAATATCTACATACAATCGAGTTGGCAGACCCATGTCCTTATAACTTTCAGCCACGACTTTAAACCCTTCCAATGCCTCCGGACCTTTGCCCCTTTGGCATATCCAAGTATTTCTAACTGCAAATTTCATGAAGTACTCTCTTTTACTATAATTATTTAAATTGATCTCTTTCAGATATTAGGGGAATTTCAATTTAATTCGTTTGATCTCAGATGGATCGCATTTATATAGCTTTTAATAGTTTTCAACATTGTAATACGATTCACCCTTTTGGGTGTGGTCGGTTTTCAACATGCAGGGCCCCTCAAAATTTCACCTGAAATACATCTCGGGAGAAATTCTCCATAAGATGGTTTTGAAAGAAGTTCTCCATCTGTAACCACTATCTTCCCGCGGTGAACTACAGTTTTCGGCCATCCTTTAATCTTATATCCTTCCCATATGCTGTAATCTTCTAAGTGCAAATCGGCCAAAGATAATTCCTTATCTACACTAGGATCCATAATGGTAATATCCGCATCACTTCCAGGTGATATCACACCTTTCCGAGGATAAAGTCCCATGATTTTTGCTGCATTAGTGGATGTAATGTCTACAAACCTTTCTAGGGACATTCCTCTTTTCACGACCCCCTCCGTGTAGGCAACACCCATCCTAGTTTCTATTCCATTGTGACCACCTGTTACATCTGCCACGGTTTTAAATTTTATCTTTTCTTCCCAGGTGGTTGATACAAGGTCTGTCGCCAGAGTTGACAGAGTCCCTTCCATCAGACCGTCCCATAATGAATCTCTGTCTTCTTCACCTTTGAGCGAAGGGTATGTATGGTATTTCATGCCGTCTTTGTTGCGGTAGTCTTCATATGTAAAGCAGGCGTAATTATGCAAAGTTTCTCCATAAATAGGTAGTCCAGCAGCCCTAGATCTAGCCACCTCTTGAACCCCTTCTCTGGCACTAACGTGTACAAAATATATTGGGCAGTTTTTCAGTTCTGACAAACGAGATACTCGACGAAATGAAACGTCTTCCGACTGATTAGTATGAACACGGTGCATATTCCACCATTCCCATTCGTCGGATTCCTTCAGGCGGTCATAGTTGTAATGAACCATTTCGTCGTCTTCAGAATGAACAAGTAGAATGGAACCGGCTTCAGATACACGCTCCATTATTGTTCCCAATCTGCCAAAGTCGGTATGGTTGTTTTGCATCTGTGGGCTAGGAGGCCGAATACTAGTAGTAAATATTTTGAAGCTGGCGATACCATCGCGAGTCAGTTGATTAATTTGTGAAATGCTGTCTTCGTCCGCGCCATTAGTAAGAATTGGATGGTAGGCGTAGTCAGTATAGGCATTTCCCGACCATCTCTCTTCAGCCTCTTCCAAAGCGTGATACAAATCATGTCCAGGTATTTGGGTAGCAAAATCCAAAACTGTAGTTGTACCACCGAAAAGGGCCGCCATAGATACAGGTCCCGCACCAGACCGCTCAGGTTGGCGAGGACCGCCAATATGAGCATGAGGTTCTATCCCCCCAGGAACTACAATCATTCCCACCGCGTCAATTACCTCTTTAAAGTCTTCCAGATTCAAATCATTGGTAGATAACGATGTAATCAAGCCATCATCCACAACAATATCGAGCGTTTTAATGCCAGAAGCTGTTACGACGGTGCCACCCTTAATTAACAGATCATGCATATCCTACCTCCTTCAAAACTATGACAACGGAATGGGGGAATAGTAACATCCATATCAACACTTATAACCTAATCAATAAATTTGAATTGGTAACTATTACATTAGAATACAAGCATGAAATTTGACGAAATAAGGAGACCATTATGATACATAGAGATTTTAGGTGTGACATATATTTCATCAGGCACGGCGAATCAGAATCAAATGCGATCCCAGGCCTCGCGGCCGGCCTCAACTACGACGCTCCTCTTACCAGTTTGGGACACCAACAAGCGAGGTTATTAGGTGAAAGATTTAAATCAGAAAAAATACATTTTGATAGGATTTACAGCTCTACAATGACCCGCGCGATACAGACAACCGAAAATATGCTGGATGGAATGGGCGAACCAAAAAAAGATTTCAAAAAGATTCCAGAATTAATTGAACAGCAAATTCCCGGATGGAGAGGCGTTCCAATTGAAGAAGCTTTACCGATAGAAACTGTGGCCTACATGATGGAGAAAGGACGTGACTTCGTGGGCCCCGAAGGGGAAAGCATACGCGAAGTTCAGAAAAGGGCCACTAACTGGTTGGAGGATGAATTAATTTACAACCGAGAACTATCTAGCAAAGAAGGATCTTTGAATATAGCGATAATAAGCCACGGAAATACAAGCAGATCGATTTTCCAGTACATCATGGGTTTCGACCAAAGATTAATCTACAAAGTTGGGGTGGACAATACCTCGTTATCCAGATTTATATTCGACAGCAAGGGATGGTCAGTTGTATGTCTAAATGACAACGCCCATTTGAAAACAAGTTCTTCTGGAACCTTTGAAGCTAGAGGTTGAATTCTCTTTTCCTCCCCTTGATTTCTAAACCTAGGCTCTTTATTCTGATTCCAATTGCAGATATTAACCCTCTCTTGAGTCACAAAGGATAGAGAATGAATTTTGGAAGCTTCATGGAATTCCATACCAGGGAGGGAAGCGATCAAGAAGACGCCTTTCAAGAATCCTTCGACCATGTTTCCCTGGCGGAAGAACTTGGTCTTGACACTATATGGCTAGCCGAAAGCCACTTTAGCCCGAGCCGTTCAGTGTTATCTGCTCCTTTAGTTTTGGCCGCCGCAATAGCTGGCCGTACCCAAAAAATCAAAATTGGAACAGCAGTGCAAATATTGCCACTTGGTAACCCTCTTAGAATCGCCGAAGAGGTAGCAACCCTTGACCACGTGAGTGGAGGAAGATTCGAATTTGGGGTTGGTAGAAGCGGGCTTCCAAGCGCCTACAATGGGTACAAAATTCCCTACACAGAAAGTAGGGAAATATTTTATGAATCCATGGAGATAATTAAAAAAGCTTTTACTGAAGAAAGTTTCAGCTATGAGGGAAAATATAATAGTTACGATGATGTGTGTTTGACTCCAAAACCTTTACAGAAACCACATCCCCCAATGCGGATAGCTGCAACCACATCAGAGACATTCACGACCTTGGGGGAAATGGGAATTCCTATATTCGTCGGGGTAAGAGGGCTCTCTCTCTCGGATGTAGCCCATCAAGTCATTCTATATCGAGAGGCACTTAAAAGATGCAATCATACGACCGGAAGTATATTGCTACGAGTTCCCGTTCATGTAGCGGACACAACTCAGGCTGCGATGGCAAACGCCGAGGCAAGCTTCATGAAACAATTCAGGCGCCTAGGCTCTCAATTAGGAAATAATGCAACTGCTTCGCTCAACACTGAAGGAAACACAAGTAGGAGTCTATCTGAAATAGATTGGAAAGAAATACAAGGTGAAAAGGTAGCGGTAGGAGATCCTGAAACCGTCGCAACTCAGATTAAAAATATGACGGAAGTTCTAACTTTGGACGGTATAGCAGCTGAATTTAACGCTGGAGAGCAAATACCAGCAGTCAAGGTACGACAATCCTTAGAGCTCTTTTGCAAAGAAGTAATCCCAAAATTACGCTAGGAATTCCCATCCTTTGAGTATTTTTTCAACTACTACGGCTTTTGAATGAATTCAGCTTCCACGTTCATAATAGGTATCGTCATTTTAATCGCATATTTGATTTATAGATTATTTTTCGCCACCACTTAAGGAAAAATGTATGTCCACCAACGATTACACTTCTAAGGTTCCTCAATATACCTTCTCATCCACAAAAGAAAAACAAGAAAGGGAACTCTTAATCAATCCACTAGTCGCCCGTATGGCGCATTCAAGAAAAACATTATCCGGAGATAAATACAGACCTATATACCATTTTGTCAATCCAGAAAGCACGCTTAATGATCCAAATGGTTTATGCTACTGGAAAGGGAATTGGCATCTTTTTTACCAAGCGTACCCACCGGAAGACCCGAGACAACATTGGGGTCATGCGATAAGTGAAAACTTAATTAACTGGAAAGATCTCCCATATGCAATATACCCAAACCCTGAAGAAAAGTGTTTCTCAGGAGCGACTTTAGTTCAGAAAGATCGTGTTATTGCTATGTACCACGGAACTAATGCGGGAAATATGATCGCAACATCTAGTGACCCACTCCTCCTCAACTGGGAAAAGCTAACCGGTCAACCAGTTATAAATTTAAACCCTGAAGGGGCTCCACCAGAACTCAGGGTATTCGATCCCTGTATTTGGGAGAAAGGTGAATATTATTATTCACTTTCTGGCGGTACCCTACCGCATACACCCTCCGGAAGACGGATTAGAGCCAATTTTCTCTTTAAATCAGCGAATCTAGTCGACTGGAAATATCTTCATCCTTTTATTGAAGGTGATCATTTCACTCTAGTCGGGGACGACGGTGCCTGCCCTTATTTCTGGCCAATCGGTGATAGACACATTTTGTTATTTTTCAGCCATATGAGTGGTGGGCAGGCTCTACTTGGAGATTACGATCAAAACAGAGATAAGTTTGTGGTGACATCTCATCATGAATTTAATTTTGGCCCCTATGGACCTTCTGGAGTACACGCACCATCGGCTACACCTGACGGAAAAGGCGGAGTAATAGTAATTTTCAATATGAACGCGGGAATGGAACATCAAGGCTGGAACCAGATTATGACCCTTCCTAGACGGTTATCTCTAAATAACCAGGACCCAATAGGAAAGGATACGCTATTAGTGGAACCGGCAGGAGACATCGAATCTCTGAGGACATGTCACATAAATATTTCCAATAGAAAAATACCTGCCAACCAAGAAATAGTATTGAAGGAAATCCAAGGGGACTCTTTAGAATTAACGGCAGAGATCGATACCAATAATTCCCCAATGGTAGAACTCATTGTGTTCCGATCTCCCAACAAAGAGGAATTTACTCGGATATCTTTCTACCGGAATAGAGGATTTAGGAATTGGGAACGTTATAAAGGGTGGGAACCTGGGAAACGATTAGATGCATCTGATAGCCTAATTTCGATAGATTCATCATATTCTTCTTTGTCATCAGAGGCGCAATCACGGGCTGCAGAAACGGCACCGGTTTACCTATCACCAAAAGAGAATTTGAATTTAAGGATATTTTTGGATAAAAGTGTATTGGAAGTATTTGTTAACGGAAAACAATGTGTAGCAATGCGGGTTTACCCCACTAGGGAAGATAGTAAAGGTATTTCTATAAGATCCCAAGGAACATCAGCTACCTTGATAGCATTAGATGCTTGGCAAATGAGAAATATTTACGATTAATCCCGAAAATTTACATATTGTAGGGGCTGATCCGTATCCATATTCTTTATAAAAGTTATAGTTTCTTGAAGTTCATCTCGTTTTTTACCAGACACATGAAGTTCACTACCTTTTATCGTGATCTGCACCTTCATTTTGGAGCCCTTTACCGCTTTATTTATTTTCCTTGCTAAATCTTGATCTATCCCTTGTTTAATCATTACTTGTTGCCGCAAGGAATCACCAGAGGCATTTTCAGGTTTTCCAAAATCTAAAGCTTTAGCATCCACCTTTCGACTTGCCAAATTTTGCCGTAACAAATCATGCAATTGATTTAATTTCATATTGTCATCTGCAGTAATAGTCAAACTATTTTCATTTCGTTCCACATCACATTTAGTTCCGGCAAGGTCGAAACGCTGTTTAATCTGCCTTTTGACACCATTTACAGCATTGTCTACTTCCATTAGATCTGTTTTTGAAACAACATCGAAAGATGGCACCTGATATATCCTCCATTAATTCTTCTTTATAAGTTAAGACTATTCAGTTCAATACTCTCACTGGTTTCCGATTCAGAAATGCGGTAACGCATTCAACAGTTTGTTCATAAAAAATTTTATACGTTTCTTCCGTCACATATCCAATATGGGGTGTAATTATAGTTCGACTGGAAGTGACTAAAGGGTGTTCTGAAGGCATCGGTTCCAAGTCGAACACATCCAATCCTGCCCCAGCTATCTGAGCATTTTCCAAAACCTCAACTAAAGCAGATTCATCAATGATAGGACCTCTCGAAGTATTAACTATAAAACTACTTTTTTTCATCAAGCGAAGTTTGGAAGAATCGATGAGGCCCAGAGTTCTTTCACTTAGGACCGTATGAATACTGATAAAGTCAGACTCTGACATTAAAGTATTCAATTCAACGTATCTCGCATTTTTATCTCGGGCCTTTTTGTCGGTCAGATTTTCGCTCCAAGCAATCACATTCATACCAAAAGCATTTCCATAATCAGCGACCTGCCCACCTAAGTTTCCGAGACCTATCAGCCCTAGAGTTTTTCCTTTCAATCCGACACCCAAAGTTGTTTGCCATTCTCCAAGTTTAACTGCTTCATTCTCTCTGGAAATATTTCTCGCCAAATCCAAAATCAAACCCCAAGTCAATTCCGCTGTAGGGTAGGGAAGTCCGTCAGTACCACAAACTGTGACACCTTGAGCATTAGCCGCTTTGACATCAATCGATGCGTTGCGCATACCACTGGTTATCAAGAGTTGTAGTTTGGGGAGACGGTGCAATATTTCTTTTGAAAAAGGCGTTCTTTCCCTCATCGCACATATAATTTCAAATTCTTTAAGCCTATCGATCAAAGGTTCTGAGCAATGGATATGGTCATTGAAAATGGAGATGCTTCCTTTTCCTGCCAATTCACTCCAGTTGGCGCATTCAAAAGCTACATTCTGATAGTCATCTAATACAGCTATATTAAGCATTCATATCACTTTGATCCTTGGCAATGTATTCGTTCAACTCTTTAGGCAAATTGGGATCAACAGATCTTACCGCAAACCTCAACAGTTCTGGACTTTTCATTGCATGAACATCGGCTAAAGCAAGCAATCTTTCACCATTTGAGTCGGTATATTTTTCAGAGAGATATTCATTGCTTACATCCCCTTCACCAAAGGCATCAATTTCCCCCGACAATAGCTGGGATACTATATCTTCCTGTGATGGTACATTTGGAACTATTATTGCTCCAATTGATTTGTATCTTAGATCCCCATCTATATGGGCGCTAGAAGTCGGTGTTACAACTATTTTCTTGCGTTTAAAATCTTTTGGGGATACAAGATCGTTTTTATCCGATCTCCGTATCAATAGTGATCGTGTTACAAGCATATAAGAGTCGCTCCACACTGCATTTTCACCAAGTTGGCGAGATTCGTATTTCATCATTCCCGCTGCTGAAACATCACAAAAGCCTAGGCCAGGAGTTTCCCATAGACCGGAGAATTCCCTTTTTAAATCTTTACTCTCAAGTTCATTTTAACCGCAAATTTTTTAAGAAAAGCAATGTCAGTTCCCACTATTTCACCATCCTCCTCGTAAGAAAAGGGAGCGAACTCAGCGTAAGTACATATAGTTAAAATTCCTGGCGTAATAGTCGTAACCATTTTTTTTAGATCTTGCTGATCCTGAACTAGCAGCTGCAGATTATCATCGTCATCCAGTGAACGCCGGCATTACTTCGTTCGCGAAAATTCGTAATTGCGATAAGTACTCATCCCTCGGCATACCCTCTGGCCAGTGGAGAAGAATGTTTTCAAGTCCAGGATATTTTTCTTCAACATCTTTGAGAAATTCTATCTGGTGAGAAGGAGGTCCGCAGATCCAGGCCTTCTGCTGGACTCCATCCTCAATTCTTGGGGTTCTTGCGGGGGCGCCAGGAGTTCCCCAAACGCGACCTTCTTCATCTGCATACCTAACGAAGCCAAAAGGAGCAAACCACTTGTAGCGCTCATCATGGAATGGCCGCAACCTCTCCATCGCCTCTTTTTCATCATCCGCTATATAAAAGCCAATCCCCAAAGATAACCCACTCCCCAAGACATTACTTCTACCATTTCTTTCACAAGCATCCCTAAATTTATGGAAGGCTTCATCTACTAGCTTTTCCCCTGTTAGAGCGACCACACCATTAAACCCATTCTTTGCAGTGAACTCAATGCTCCCCCCGCTCACAACCGGTTGCCAGGTTTCCACAGGTAACGTCAAAGGTCTCGGAACAAGAGTTATGTCCTGGAGATCGTATCCCCTATATGGAACACTAGCAGGGATGGTGTAATTTTTTCCATGATGACTGAATGATTCACTATTGAATGCCTTGAAAATTACTTCTATTTGTTCCTCAAACAATTCCCGGTTTAGGTCGTTATCTATCACCGGTGCCCCAAATGTCTCCACTTCCCGCGAATGGTATCCTCGTCCAACACCAAAAATCATTCGGCCACCTGTGAGTACATCTGCCATCGCATAATCTTCGGCCAACCTAAGCGGGTGCCACATAGGCACAATGTTAAATCCACAGCCGAACTTCAATCTCTCTGTTTTAGCAGCAAGATGAGTGCTCATCATAATAACGTTCGGAATACATTCATATCCTTCTCTTTGAAAATGATGCTCTGCCATCCAAAGGGAATAATAGCCAAGTTCATCCATGAGTACTGCGGCTTTTTCCGCGGTCTCCATTGATTGAACCAAACGTTCGTTTTTATATGTCCTATCATTGGCCGGAATGCCATCTAGACCTACATCTTCCAAATCTATGTTTCCCACATAAAAAACCGAGAAATTCTTTATCATTCAGTTCTCCTAACCCTCCGTTTAAACTGTTTCGATCGCTACAAGCATTTCAAGTGCGCCTTTATTAATTTTGACGGTCCATAAGTGACAACCATGGCCCTGGTCTCCCCGAAGAAGGTTTACAAACAAAGCAATCTCTAAAACCTTCTTCATACGCTTGCCACAAAGACTCAAATGTTTTTCTATTCTGAGGTTTCGTCCGTCTACCAGGAGGGCAATTTTCTCTGCACACAATACCTGTGGTAATACAGGCGCTGAATTTAACGCTCATGGTCCCAAAGCCCACGTGTACCCACATCTACCCCTCCATCTACAGCCAAGGTCTGTCCTGTAATCCACGCAGATTCATCTGATGCGAAGAAAAGTGACGCATAGGCAATGTCCTGAGGGTAACCAGTCCGGGCCAAATTTGCCTCTCCAGTTACTATTTTCCCTTCTCCGAAAGTCCCTCTGAATAAGCCAGCAGCTACCGTGTTAACCCTAATATTATCCTTAGATAATTCAGCAGCGAGATTTTGCGACATGCCTATAACGCCGCTTTTAGCAGCACCGTAAGATGCATTACCGGCCTGGCGCACATTAAAGCTGGCAGCCACAGTTATTATCGATCCTCCTCCATTTTCTTTCATCACCGGCCGAACTGCCTGAGCAAGGTTATAAAGACTATTCAATGTACTTGCCACTGTACTATCCCAAAAACTTTGGTCTATTTCCTGCAAATCTCGCCCAGGATCAAAATTGCCTCCTGCCGCGGAATATAAGATATCTATCTTTCCAAACTCCGCAACTACCTCATTCACGATTTTTTCAACTTTGGCCTTGTCGGAAAGATCTCCAGGCACTATCAACGCAGTACCACCAAGATTCTTTATCTGGTCCGCCGTCTCTTTAAGACGTTCCTCACCTCTAGCTGTCAGGGCAGTTTTCGCTCCCTCCTGGGCAAATAGTTTCGCGGTAGCTCTACCCATGCCTTGGCCTATTCCCGTCAGTAATGCAACTTTTCCATCCAATCTCATATCATTTTTCCCTAAATTATTAAATGTTAGATATAGGTTCTACTTCATTTATCAACCCAAACGACTAATCAAAAACAGCACACTA
>CEUY01200305.1_pt1 | contig 30445 bp, 29 predicted proteins | sample 361481 | NCBI WGS metagenome assembly CEUY01 (sample SAMEA2622737, study PRJEB7988) | marine metagenome | isolation source: saline water (ENVO:00002010), including | reverse complement strand
GTCCCCCCAGATTCCCACAAGATTTCACGTGTCCCGTGGTACTCAACGACACACTAAGAGCCAATGTCTTTTTGCATACAGGACTGTCACCTTCTTTGGTAGTTCATTCCAGATTCTTTTTGCTAAAACAAAGGTTTTTTACTCTTATATCTTCTCTAAGGCAAAGATATGTGCGCGTTACAACACCAAATGGATATAGGTCCTTAGACCACTAAACCCAAATGGTTTAGGCTGTTCCCCTTTCGTTCGCCACTACTTAGGGAATCTCGTTTGATTTCATTTCCTCAGGGTACTTAGATGTTTCAGTTCGCCTGGTTACCTCTTAAAAAGTTATCCGGTATAACCCGGATAGGGTTGCCCCATTGGGGAATCCACGGTTAAGCTCGCTAGACAGCTAACCGAGGCTTTTCGCAGTCTTGCCACGCCCTTCATCGGCTTTTGGACCCAAGGCATCCACCATAAACCCTTAATAACTTGACCCACATTATGGGTCGGTTACTAATTAAAAGTTGAATTATACAACGACTTGTATAACACAACTAAATCTCATGTTTAATTGCAAAAAACATGAGATTAAAATTCAAATTCACATGGTTAATGTAAACTTGAAATTACGCAGGATTAAATTGTTAAAGTACAAACCAAAAATAATTTAGTTATTGGCTCCTATTACACAAAACAGAAAAGACCCATGTAGAGAAACTCTTTACAAAGTGTAATAAAAAAGGCCAGACAGAAATTATATGAATTATTCTATTACAGAGTCAAGGTTTATTGGGCAAAAGGTTTGGTTAATAATACAAAAATTAACAAAAATTTATTAGTCAATCACAAACCAAGCAGTAATTATGATGAATTCACGAATAAATTTTACTCATGCAAGAACTAAATTAACTATGTCTTTTGCAAAATCTTCAGTGCAGGAAGCTATAAACCATGGAATACTGCTTGAAGATTTATCTGAATTAAAAGTATATTCATTCAAAATACCAGTATCAGTAACGGAATATACTTTTAATCCAGAAGCCCATATAAACCCAAGCCCCGGATCAATCTCAGTCCGAGGTTCATCAAACATTACATATGCATCAGTTAATCCCCTAGAAAGCCAAGGATAGCTACATGCACCTCCATCAGGCCAAAAGCGCATCTTTGGAAATTGATTTTCCATGATTTTTGTAAAATTAGACAATTTCTTAGCCCACAGCCTAAAATATTTAGGACTCATTGTATAGCACGCAATAATAGATTTATCTGAAACCTTAGTGTCTGTGGAAGGATTGATATTAAAAATTTCACCTGTAGAATATAGTTCTAATGTCACTCCATTTGAATCTGCAAAATAAAGCTCTTTTCTAATAAAGTCTGCAGCACAAGCCCAAACAGGTGTAGAAGATTTTGAATCCCAAACTGTCAAAACAGTCCACCATTCTGCAGGTAACCCACGCATATAATGGCCAGATCCATCAAAAGGATCACAAGTAATGAAGTAATCCGTCTTTTCTGAATTTCCTATATCTGTCTGAATATGTTCAGAAAATAATCTTATAGAACAATCTGTTTTGCGTAATTTTTCAATCAATAAATTTTCACAAAACTCATCCAGCCCAATTTGAATGTCTTCAGATTCTGATCTGCCAGGCACAAGATCAACAAAATTCTTACCAAAACCATTAGTATAAAACTCGGGAATTAAATTCATTAATTCTCTTAGGAATTGATCTAATTGGCTGCTTACATTTAAAAGATTAGACATTGAAATACTTATTTATATTACTAATACAATACACAAAAACTCATAGGCTGATTAACATTACTAAAAATATAATTTTATCTATATCAAATTTATAATATTTTAATATTAAAAAGCAACAAAATGAATCACTTTTATATCCGGAAAGATGATTTTTAGAATTAAATTTTTACCTTAATGTATACTAAAATGAACTATTATCGTATCCTTAAATAAATCCCTAAAATCCAAAACCTAAGAATGTATCTAATTTCTCTATCAATTATATTTACTACTCTTTTGCTTACAGCAAACATATCAGCTGTAAAAATTATTGCTATAGGAAGAGAAGGAATAGACGCAGGCATAATTGCCTATCCTTTAACTTTTCTAATCTCCGATGTTTTATCAGAACTTTACGGTAGAAAGACTACAACAAAAATTATTTGGCTGGGATTCATATCCAATTTACTAATGGTTGGAATCTTATTTTTAGTAGGCATAATACCTGGAGCAACCTATTGGAATGATCAAGATTCCTATAACAAAATACTAGGATCAGTACCAAGAATTGTTTTGGCTTCTATGACTGCATATCTAATAAGCCAGCATCACGATGTCTTTGCGTTTGAAATGTGGAAAAAAATCACTAACAACAGATTCTTATGGATACGTAACAATGCTTCAACAATTGTTTCACAAGGAATTGATACAACTATATTTGTATTAGTCGCATTCATCGGCACATATTCAATACACGAAATATGGAATATGATTTGGATAACTTATTTGATCAAAATATCTATTGCAATCATGGACACACCATTGATTTATTTACTTGTTCACTTAAGTAAATCTAAAAACTTTAAACCTTAATTTTCAAACAAAAACAATCTAAGGTTTTTCATGATTTCAGAAATGTCACGCATATACATGCCAGGATCCCTAGAATCATTAAATACTTTCAAATTCACAAATATGGGACCCTCCATATCAATTATTAGAGGCAATTTAGTTATAAAGTCTTCTATATCTTCAAATTGAAAACTCTTTGCATAACCGCATGATTCTGCTAAACCTGTAAAATCAATTATCTGTGAGCCAGGAATTGGTTGCCCGCCAGTTGTTGTATAAACACCATCATTAAAAACAAAATGGAAAAAATTCTTTGGCTTTTGAGTTGCTACAGTGACCAAAGAGCCAGCATTCATTAACAAAGAACCGTCACCATCCAAAACAAAAACTTTTTTATCTGGCCGAGCAATTGAAATACCTAATGCAATATTTGAAGCTTTACCCATAGCACCAAAAACTGGCAAATCTAAATCCTTATTTTTAGACAATTTTTCAAAATATCTATTAGGAGTCATAATACTTACAACAATTGCATTTCCTCTAACTTCACTTATAGCTTCGATAGCATCATATGAATTAATCAATTTTTCACCAAGTTAATCTTTTTTATATTGCATTTTTTCCGGCAACTCAGACTTCACATCAAATAAAACCATTATTCTTTCAACAACAAATTCTACAATATCATTTATAGAATTTTGAAAAAGATAAAATGCAGGATTAGGCGGTAAAATTGTGGTTCCCATCATTGCTAAATCAGATAAATTCCTTAAATGTATAGCATGCAATGGAGTTTCCCTAGGAACCATAACAACCGTTCTCTTTTCTTTAAAACATACATCGGCTGCTCTTCTTAAAAGATTATCAGAAAGTCCTTGTGATAAAGCAGCAACCGTAGACATACTAGCTGGAACAATAACCATACCCCTGGTTGCAAAGGTGCCACTGGCGATTGGGGCTGCAAGTTCTCCAATCTGATAAAATTTAAAATTTTTATTAGAGGACCATTTCTCTAGCTCTTCTCCGAATGAACTATCCATCTCTTTTTCCCAAACAATCCTAGCTGCTGAAGAGACAGTCAAAATTACTGGAATATTACATTCCAAAAAACGATCTATAGTGCATTTTGCTAAAACTGAACCACTCGCGCCAGTAACTCCCACAATAACAGGCATTTGATTATCCAATGAAATCCTCCGAAAGATATCTTGTTCTGAACATTCTACTTCATATCAAAATTACATAACAGATATAAGTGTGAAAATAAAAAATACAAAAGAAAAATAAGCATTGGAATACATAAAAACCACAGGTATTTTAGACAAATCTGATGGAGCAACAAAATAATACCTTAAAAATATCCCAACACTAGCTAGCAAACATCCTAAATAATATGTGTAAGGTAAATCCATAACAAATCCCAAGCTAAAAAATGAGAAAATTGCCAAAAAGTCAAAAAACTTAGAAATTATAAAAGAATATTTCAATCCAAATCTCTGGGCAAATGAGTGTAAACCATATTTGATGTAAAATTCTCTATCCTGAGTGTGATAAATAATATCAAAAGCTGTTGCCCAAAATGCAACTCCTGAACACAAAAGAAAAATTTCAAGAGAAAAGGTCCCCGTCACAGCAATCCAACCACCTGCAGGTGCTATAGATAAAGCCAATCCTAATACAAGGCTTGAAAGCCATGTAAACCTTTTACTATAAGGATAAATTCCTAAATATATAGCAGCAAATGGTGACAAAACAAATGCCAGAGTATTTAATTTCCAAGCAGCAAAAAATAAACAAACTAAGGCGATACATCCAATAAGGATCAATTCATTAGGATGAATTAATCCTTTTGGTATATGCCTAGAAGATGTCCTGGGGTTCCACGAGTCAATTGTTGAATCAATCACCCTATTTGCAGCCATTCCAAAAGTTCTAGCACCAAACATAGCTAAAATAATCAACAAAGTTGTTTCTAACTCTAAATAAGAACGACGTGAAAGAATTGCGCCAACAAAAGCGAAAGGCAAAGAAAATAAAGTTTCTTCAAAACGAACAGATTTTAGATAATTGCTAAGTTTTATAAACACTTCTAATTATTAATATTGTATTTTGACCATTTCTTATCAACTAATTCTTTAATTGAATTTGACATAACAATATCAGAAGGCCAAGGTCTTGTTCTACCATCTATTTTACCTTTAGAAGTAGCATCAATACCTATCTTACTACCGTATTTTGGAGTATTTGACGCATGATCTAAATCATCTAACGGGCCTTCAGAAATTAAAATGTCTTTTTCAGGATCAATATTGGACAAAACTCTCCATGCAACCTGAGAATAATCAGATAAATCCACATCAGAATCAACAATCACAATAGTTTTAGTTAGCATCAATAAACCTAAACCCCAGATAGCATTCATAACTTTTTTAGCATGACCAACGTATGATTTTTTAATAGATATAATCAACAAATTATGAAAAATACCTTCAGCTGGCATACTAATATCAACAATTTCAGGTAATACCATTTTTAATGCAGGTAACATTAACCTAGTACTAGCTAAACCCATGAAATAATCTTCTGTAGGCGGTGTACCTACCATTGTAGAAAGATAAATAGGATCTTTACGATGAGTTATTGTAGTTACATGAAAAACAGGATACTCATCAGCCTCAGAATAATAACCGGTATGATCTCCAAAAGGTCCTTCAGTTCTTAACTCACCTAGATTTAAGTAACCTTCTAAAATGATTTCTGAATTGGCCGGAACTTCAACATCTATTGTCTGGCATTTTACTAACTCAACAGGCTTACCTCTCAAAAATCCGGCAACAATAAACTCATCAATGTTAGGAGGAACAGGTAAAGACCCCGCCCAGGTAGTAATTGGGTCAGAACCGATTACTACAGCTGCTTCTAATTTTTGTTTTCCACTTATATTAGAATCTTGATAATGCTGGGCTCCAACTTTATGGGTTTGCCAATGCATTCCAGTAGTTTTATCATCAAAAATTTGCATCCTATAAGTCCCAACATTTCTTATTCCAGTTTCTGGATCTTTTGTTACGACCAGAGGCAATGTAATAAACCTACCTGCATCATCAGGCCAGCATTTCATTACAGGAAACATATTCAAATCAACATCTTCTCCAGAAATTACAACTTCCTGACAGGGTGCTCTACGAGTTTTTGTTGAAATTATTTTAGGTTGAGATTTAGCAACTCCAGCAATTTTAGCTAATGCATTAAATTTATCAAATAAGCTAGTAGGTGGATTTGAAACCATTCCTAAAACTTGTTCAACTTTATCCCCTAAATCATTTAGATCATCTACCCCTAAAGCCCAACACATCCTCCTTTTGCTACCAAAAATATTTATTAACAATGGTATATCGTTGTTTTTAACATTAGGAAAATAAAGCGCAGGGCCATCTGTTTTAACAATTCGATCTGTAATCTCAGTAATTTCTAAATCTTGATCTACTAATTCATCAATTACAACCAAATCATCCTTTGATTTAAGAAATTCAATATACTCACGTAAATCTTTAAACATTTTAACCTTATTATTTATCTCAAATCTCTAGAAGAAATATCAATTCTGAAATCAGATTCTGAAATTTCTACAACTAAAGATTTAACACTCTTATCAATTTGAATATCTGTCAATGATTTGAATTTACCAACACTATCAGATCTACCAACCACTAAAAATTGAATTCCTAATCTCTTTAATTCTGAAATTGAATCTGATAAATCTTCTTCAGATTGATAATATTTTTGATCTACTATTCGTTCCATAGTATCAATTCCAACAATAAACTTACAACCCGGAAAAAGCCTTGATTTCTCTACAAACTTAGGAGAACGAGTAATGATAATTCCACTTAATCCTTTAAACTGCTTGATGCGACGCATCAATTCTTTTTTATCTAAATCAGGTTTATCTACATTTGAAATAGATAACTCAAAGAGCACTTGAGAATCTTTCAAAACTTTTAATCCAGATTTCATCATACCTATATGACCGTGATGTAAAGGATTAAATGAACCTGGAATTAAAATCCCTGAAAAATCCAAATAATAGGATGCTAAACCGGATCGATCAACAAAAATATAATCTTTCTTTCCTTGAAATAATTCCTGGGTCATAAATTCTAATTTAGAATACCTAATAAATTTATCTTCCTCATATAAATCCATTTCGATATGATTTTTCAGACCTATAACTTCATACATCAAAGCAAGTATTGCTTTGCTAGTGATTTTATCTTCGGAATTTCTATCTCTAAAACCTTTATTAAAAATTACAGAGTACCCTAATAGTTTTTCGTCAGATTTTGCTACCATATAAAATTGATTGCGACTTCTTTTTGACCTATTAGTATCCAGTGAAGCAGTTACGCCTATACCTACAAAATTCTTTTTATCTGGATGTTTTTGTTTTGCTTCTTCATAAGCTTTATCAGCTAAAAGCAAAGCTGTATCCAAACTTACAGACTTTTCAATTGATTTTCCTAAATACTTTCTCAAAGCAGGAATCGAATAAGGGACCACAACTTCTAATATTCTACTGGACGCGCCTGGAACACTTAACAACCAATCAACTGCTTTTACTCCACCTCCGGTAATAGCTATAGAATACAAAGAATCTTCTGAAGATTCATACAAATTTTTTACCAAATTTCTAATTTCGATATCTTCAGTATTTTTCACAAAATCCCACTCCAAAATATATATAAACTTCTATATCTAGTAATATCAAATTAAATTTAGCAATAAATCAAAATAAATTAATCCAGTTTTGTCATTTAATTAATAATAATTTAAATAAAGTAATGTTAACATCCTAAATATATAAATCAATCTTTATAAAAATAAAAAAACGAACATTTTTTTAATCGGAAACGAAAAACAATCTAGGTGAAATCTTATTGAGCTCCAAATGGCAACCTAAACCTGGTGACCAGGTAATTAGACATCCAAGAAAACAACAAATTAGTCCTGTGAAAATTGACATAGGATCCAGAAGAAAAAGTAGCCCTTCAAATATCACAGCACCGATATTTGTCACAAGCACAATTCTTATCCTAATTATCATTGGCTCTTTGATATTGTTCATGCCATTTTCTAATACAAGTAATGGATTTACTCCATTACTTGATGCAATATTCACATCTACTTCAGCTACTACAGTTACTGGACTAACAACACAAAACTCAACAATTTTTTGGTCCTGGATAGGCAAAATTACTATAGTGATTTTAATCTATATTGGCGGATTAGGAATAATGACACTAGCAACATTTTTTTTAATTTTAATGAGACAAAGAGTGTCTCTCTCTCAAAGGATAGTTGTAGCAAATAGCCTTCAAGTTAACGAAATGGGAAGCCTAGTAAACTTAACTTTGAAAGTTGTAGGTGTAGTAACAACTATACAATTAATTGGAGCAATTATCTTATATACAAGATTTTCATCTATACTCCCCATTTCAGACTCTATTTTTCTATCAATTGCTCACTCAGTTTCATCATTCAATAATGCCGGGTTTGTTTTTTTTACTGATTCAAATAGTCTAGAACATTTTCAAAAAGATCACTTCATTTTATCGATCACATCAATACTAATATTCTTAGGTTCTATTGGATATTGGGTTTTTATAGAAACATTCCAATTCAGAAGATTTTCTTTAATATCTTTAAATTCTAAAATTGTCTTACTTGGAAGCACATTTTTCATTATAGCTGGTGCTATATTTTTCTTCTTCTCAGAAATGAGTAATACAAAAACAATAGGAGACTTGAATATTTTTGAAAAAATTTCTGTTTCTTTTTTTCAATCCATAAGCGGTAGAACTGCTGGATTTTCAGTTATAGATCATTCTCAAGCTAATACATCAACAAATTTTTTCTATGGCTTTTTAATGATAGTAGGAGGTGGCGCTGCTTCAGTATCTGGAGGAATTAAAATCAATACAGTAGCAATAATTTTCATATCAATTTACTGTAATGTTAAAGGAAGATTTGAAACTTCAATTTTTGGCAGACAAATTCCAATTAAACAATTATATCAATCTCTTACAATCTCTTTTGTTTCAACATTAACTTTAGTATTCCTCATATTATTAATCAGTCTAGAAAGTACTCAAATAAATTTTTTACACTTACTATTTGATACAACATCCGCTTTTGGAACTGTAGGAGCAACAACAGGAATAGTTGAAAAAATTTCTAATTATGGGAAAAGCATTCTAATTATCAGTATGTTTACTGGAAGAATTTTACCATTTAGCTTAGCATCAATAACTTCTAGAGAAAATTCTGCAAGTATTTATCAATATGCTGAAGAAAGAGTTACGATTGGTTAGTTTTTTAAATATTCATTCAAATTCATTGAAAAATTAAATCATGTATAATTCTTGTGATTAATCATAATCATGATTAACCAATTCAAATAGGACTTCAAATGAGAAAACAAGTAATAGTAATAGGATTAGGAAGATTCGGTTCTAAAGTTTCAACGTCCCTATATAATTTAGGCCATGATGTATTAGCAATTGATAAAAACATTGAAAGAACCCAGCTGATTACTGGACAGGTCACACATCCTGTAACTGGGGACGCAACCAATGAAAATGTTCTCCGTGAATTAGGAGCACAAGATTATGATGCTGCCGTAATAGCAATTGGTACTGACATAGTGGCAAGTGTAATGACTGCTGTATTGCTAAAAACTATGGGTATTGATTATATAGTAGCGCGTGCAAAAGATGAACTACATACAAATACATTGACCAGATTAGGTGTAGATAAGGTAGTCCAAGCTGAATCAGAAATGGGCATTAGAATAGCACACAATTTATTTAACCCAAATGTTCAAGAATATCTAGAAATTACACCAAATTTTGGACTAAGTAAAATTAAAGTACCTAAAAGTTTCGAAAACAAAACACTTAATGAAATGGGTTTTTCTGGGCCAAGAAATAAATATGGCTTAGCTGTTTTAGCGCTTCAACGAGGTAAAGATATCACTTTGAATCCCGATAGTGATGATAGATTACTAGATGGTGATACCATTATTTTAGCTGGCAAAGATGAATTAATAGATGAATTACCTGAATAAATAATACAAAATGATTTTTTTTCGACTTTTATATTCTTGGCCATATAATTTTTTTAAAAAATTGAATATATTCCTTGATAAAAAACAAACAAAATTTCAATCAATTTTAATAGCTTTATCTGGAAATTCAAACGATTACAAATCAGTACAAATCGCAAAAAATCTTATTGAAAAAAAATCTGGAACTTTAACATTTGTACATGTATTAGAAATTGATCTTAAAACACCCCTAGATGCTGAAATAAACGAACAAACAATTCACGGAGACAAAATATTATCTTCAACATTAAAAAAATACAATATAGAAGGCTACAATTATAAATCTGTATTACTACAAGCAAGAGATGCAGGACCTGCAATAATCTCAGAAGCTTCAAATCAATCGGCAGAAGCAATAATAATTTCAAAAAACAAAAATCATGAACAAAACATCTTTAATTTAAGTAAAACAACCAAATATATATTAAGCAATTCTGAATGTAATGTATTATTCATTCAAACATGAATTTTTAATCAATAATAGCTATACTTATCAAATGACAGAAGAAAAACTACAACAAAATCATGAAATCAAAAAATTAAGAATTGTTATATTGGGATATAACAATTTTACAACTTCAATAATTCAAAAGTTTCATGAAGAAAGTTCTTCAGTTTCAATAATATGTGATTTGGAAAAAATCCCTCCAGTGCATAAGAAAAATTTTCTCAATCAAAACAACATCAATTTACATCAAATTACCAACTCTTTAATAAATGATTTTAGCAACGTTAGAATCAAAGAGAGCGACCTGTTTTTAGCTGTCACTGACTCTGATTTATTAAATTTAATGGCTATTCAAATTTCCCAAAATATATTTCACATCCCTAAAAACAAAGCAATGTGTATTATTAGTAACGAAGATTTAGCAAAAATTTATATCAATATAGGAATTAAATGCATTAACACATCTCACGTAATTACTGAAAATATTTCTAATGAATTGAATAGGCAATAACTTGTATACAATAATATTAGGCGGAGGAAAAATTGGATTTTCATTATCAAAATGGCTACTCGCCTTAAAACATGAAATTACCATAATAGAAACCTCCTTGTCAAAATGTGAAAAAATAGAAAATGATTTAGGCAATATTGTGCTCCACGGGGATGGAACTGACCCAACAATTTTAGAATCATCAGGAATTTCTAGAGCCATAAATTTCATATCTACAACAAAAAACGATCCTGTAAATCTAATATCTTGCCAAGTTGTAAGAGAACATTTTAATGTAAAGAACATTTTCTCTATTGTAAATCAAAAAGAAAATTCAGAATTATTTAAAAATTTAGGAATCAACAATACATTACAAATAGACAAAATAATTACTGATGAACTGAAAAACATCATGCATGACAATAAAATTTCTCCAGTCTCTACTTTATATTCTGAAACAGGAAATTCAATTTTATCAATTACTATCGGACCTGAAAATTTTATAGCTAATAAAAAAGTGACAGAAATAGATCTGCCCAACGGAAGTTTTTTATCACTTATAATCCCATTATCTGGGGAACCTTTTATACCTCAAGCCGAATCAATAATTGAGCCTGGTCATAAAATAATCATTGTAACCAAAACTACTCAAGAACAAGCATTATTAAATTCAATATAATCGGAGAATTGAAGTTGAAAACAAAATCTATAGCTTTCTTAGGACCGCTGGGAACTAACACAGAACAAGCTACAATCAAATATGACCCCAAAGCAACTCCAATAAATTGCTCTTCTATAAATGAAATTTTCGAAATGGTAACTACTAAAAAAGCAGATGAAGGTATGGTGCCAATTGAAAACAGCATAGATGGCCCCGTCACTGATACCTTAGATATTTTAATTCATGAATCTAAACTATCAATTCAAAATGAAATTATTTTAAATATTTCTCACTGTTTAATTACCAACAAAAATTCTTCTGAAAAAGAAAGTTTTTCTGAAATTTTTTCACATCCTCAAGCATTAAATCAGTGTAAAAAATTTCTACTTGCTAAATATCCAAAAACAAAACTTATTGCATCCATGAGCACATCTGAAGCAGTCAAATTTGTTGCTAATAGTACTAAAAAAATTGCAGCAATTGGTACAGATAGAGCTGCTGAGATTTATGAAGCACAAATTATTGCAAAAAATATTGAAGATAATATGAACAACTCCACAAGATTTATCGTTTTATCTCATAAAAAAACTTCCCCTTCAGGAAACGATAAAACATCTTTATGTTTTTCATTTTCTAAAGACTCTCCTGGTAGTCTTTACAAAGTACTTGGGAAATTTGCAAAAAGGGATATTAATCTTACAAAGATTGAATCTAGGCCATCAAAAAATACTTTGGGTCAATACGTATTTTTAATAGATTTAGAAGGACATCAAGAAGAAAACCTTATAAAAGAAACTCTTCTTGAAGTAAAACAAGAAGTCTCAGAATTAAAATTATTTGGATCATACCCTATCGATAAAATAAGTAAGTAACCTGAAAAATCAAATTTTTTCAGATGACTGCTCAGTATCTGATGAACTATTCCTAGACTTAGAAAAAGTTTTTACGCTTGAGACGACAGACTCAGCCATAGGAAGAACTTGATCTCTAATAGACTCAACCGAAGGTTTAACATTTTCTTCGAATCGTTCTGCTAAATCATTCGCTTTTGATTTAAATTCATCAGTCTTTTTAGATATATCTTTTCTAGTTTTAGAATCTTCGGGAGAAGCCAACAAAATTCCTACAGCTAAACCTACAATTCCTCCAACTAAAAATCCAGTGATAAAAGAACCTCCACTATCTTTTGCCATAAAAAAACCTCCTCGTAAGTTTTTTAAAATAACTAAAACTTAATCCATTTGCTAATTACAGACAATAATTTAGAAGACAAACCAGATTTTCCAATAAATTTATCCGAAACAGTAGTTGTAGTTTTTTCTAAAGCTGAAATTGTACGTCTAATAGATCTAAGTAAGTTAGATATCTTGAAGTAAAGTATAAGCATTAAAACAAATGCTACACACATTAAAAGAATCAAGAATATGTCTCTAATTAACTCTACTACATTTTCCATATAAAGCTCTTGAAATACTAAAATCACATATACAGACTACATAATCGTATCATAACAATAGGAAAATACACAAAATTCTAAGTCAAAATGAATTTTTCAAAGCATAAATTAATCTAAGGTTTAATCAAAACTCTAATAGAATCAGTAGAATCATCTTTCCTTTTGCTAACAATACTATGTCCACGCTGTTCTGCCCAAATAACCACATCATAGGTATTTAAAATATTTGGAATGATAGCTTCTATAAGATTCACGCCGTTTTCAAGAATTATTTGATCAAGTTCTGATAAAATTGAAGCACAATTTTTACCGGTGCCATCAACAACAACCCAATTTTCAAAATTCAAATCTGAAACAACATTTTCATGTTTATCACCCAAAACATTTATTTCTCCAGTTTGTCTCAAATTTAACTGTCTTTTAAATTCTTTTACTGATTCCCAATAAACACCGTTCGAACGATCTTGTTTGGCACATACAGCTCCACGAACTCCAACGATATCAGGATTAATTCTAGCTATCTCATCTAAATTTTGTAATTTTAGATGTCCTGATAATGCAGTACTAATACCCATTTTTTTACCAGAAAAAACTAAATCTCTTAACTGCGATTCTTCCATAAAATCCAACAAATTACGTCCATCTTTTGTAATAGTATCAATCAACCAACCATCACATTTCCCATCAACTGCTAAGTCTTGCATCAATCCTGGATCAATACCTTTAGAAATATCGCTATCAGCAAACACAGAACCTATAAGTTTTGTTTCAAACCCATTCAAAGATTCCTTAGCTGCCAGCAAAATTTCCTTTGCTAATGAATATTCAGTATCCATGAAGCCAACTTTTACAGAAGTAGCATTCAGAATACCAGCTGTATAAACTGCCATAGCCACAGTACCCACTTGCTTTGGTACAACACCTAAAGTAACACTAGCATGTTGTTCTAGTGGAACCAATTCTCTAACTTCTTTAACTAAGCTAGGGTGTGCTGAACCGACTAAAGCCTCCTGTAAATTTTTTACATCGACGATATCTGCTGCACCCCTAATAGCTTGTTTTGCTTCTTCTAAATTTTGAACACTAACCATTAATAACATTAATTCACCCTCAACATTTAAAACGAGACTTTTTTAAAAAAGTTACTCATTTAATCAGAATATTCAAATCTTCCTTAAGTTTTATCTTTTCTTCATCAGTCAAATCAAACAAAGGAAATCGCACTCCTCCAGAAGCCATACCCATTAATTCTCCCCAATATTTACACATAGCAACTGGCAAAATACCATTAAATTTTTTTACAGTATATTGCCACCATTTATCTGAAATTCCTTTAATTTGTTTTATATGTAAATTGTAATATTTTTCATCCAAATCACCAACTACAGCCCTATTTACAAAGTTTACATAATTTGGTTTACCTGGACTATCAAATCTCCAATCAGAAGTATTTGCAAACATTACCTGTTGGTTAAATCCAAGTTCTTTACCTTTAAAAAAAATCCATTCATCCGGCGTGCTAATAACATGATCATCTCCCAAAATTTGATGGGCGTTAATAGATAAACTTTGATTAAAACTTGCTTCTTTCACACCCACTACATTTGGTATGCGACAAATTTCTTCAAGTTTTTCAACCCCTAATACTACTCCAAATTGTGCGGAATTATAGAACATTATGGCCATCGAAGTATTTTTTGCAACTTCCCTAACAAATTCTACAACTTGATCTTCAGTTTTTGTAACAAAATAAGGAGCAGCCAGCATTACTATATCAAATCCACAATATTGAGCATAATCAGTTAATTTACGTATTTCAGTTAAACTTGTATGAGAAACATGAGCACCTATTAGCATTCCTTTTGCTGCGTCACTAACAAGATCGTATATTCTAAGGCGTTCTTCAAAAGAAAGACTCCAAAATTCACCCATTCCCCACGTACAACCTATCCCCTGAGTTCCCAATGTTCGAATATGATTGATATTGCTAATTAATCCTTCTTGATCTAGAGAAAAATCGTCCCTAAAAGGAGTAACTAAAGTAGACCATTGACCTTTTAAATTTTCTTTAGCCCAATCCTGAGATTCAGCTTTGGTATATTCTGACATAAAATACTTTTGATTTTCTTAAAATTATGTACAAACTATATTATGATATCTGTCAAACAAGAATAGTGTCAACGAAAAATTTTCATAGATAAATCATCACAAAAAAGATTTTGCAAACTTAAAAGCTCCTTTTCCAGAAAATTCATGCTGTCCTTCAAAAATTTCGTAAGAAAAAGAATCGCCGGCATCAAAAGATTCATATATATTCTTAGCTTTATTAATAGCATATTTTGTTGCACCAACAGGGAATATAGGATCATTAGTAGCAGACTCTACGAAAAGACCTCTAGGTGCAATCAATCCTGCAACATCATACATTTCTGCATATTTTAAAATTCCAGGAATATAATTATCTATGCAATGATTTATATTGAATATACTATCTTTAAAAGTACAAAAATATCCAGAAATAATTGCTAATTTGATTCTTTCATCCAAAGCAGATGTAAAAAAAGATGTAGTTCCGCCACCTGACAAACCCATCACAGCAATCCTATTTAAATCGACATCTTCTCGAGTTTCTAAATAATCTATCGCAGCCATTGCATCATTTACGCGCCATTTAATCATAGTTTCACCTAATAAAAAAGCAGTACCTGAAAGTAAATTACATGAACTAGAAGATTCATTACCTGAATCCAAATGATCTTGCGTTCTTCTTCTACCGAAACCAAATTGTTCAATTGCAAGTACTAAATATCCTTGATTAACAGCTTGAATTGCAAAATTTTTATGAATCCCATCGAAATTATTTCTTGTAACTTGATTTTTTATTCCTACAACGTCATTAACCCCTTTACCGTGACCATGAATACATAAAATTACAGGTAACTTTTCATTTCGAATAAATTTTGGAGAAAGTAAAAATGCAAAAACTTTCATTTTTTCAGCACTATCAAATAATATAGTCTCCCTTGTATAAGTACCGAAATCTTCAATTTTTAAAACTTCAGAATTTAATTTTTCTCTATTTTTAGGTAAACCACCAATTAAATCAATCAATTTTGATTTAAGTAGTTTTTGCCAAGATTTAGCTTCCTCTATATTTTTAGCAGAAAAATTTAGCTCAGGTTTTAAATTTTCATATTTATTATTTGTAAAATCCAATACTTCAAAATTGATATCTTCGGTAAACATTTTTTATTCCTTATATAAATATCTTTTTAAGCTTTTAATCGATCAAGAATAAACTTCACTTCATCTCTCAACAATCTATGAGAACTTTTAGACAAACTGGGGTCTATAGAAAGTAAATTTAATGCTTCATTCCTAGCTAAATTGATCAATTCATAGTCCATTAGATTTGCAATTTTCAAATCAGCCAAACCACTTTGCCGAGTACCTACAAAATCACCAGGACCTCGAATTCTTAAATCATGTTCAGCTAATTCAAAACCGTCATCTACTGATTCTAGAACTTTCATTCTATCTAAAGCATCTCCCCCTGAAGACATAGAAATTAATAAACACAAACTTTGGAATCTTCCTCTTCCAACTCTACCTCTAAGTTGATGCAACTGCGCTAACCCAAATCTCTCAGCACCTTCAATCAACATTACAGAAGCATTAGGAACATCAATACCTACCTCAATCACCGTTGTAGAAACTAGAATGTCTATTTCACCTGAAGAAAATTTATTCATGATTTTATCTTTTTCTTTATAGTTTAATCTGCCATGAATTAATTCCATTTGATATTTAGAAAAAATAGAATTAGATAATCTATGAAAAACTTCCATAGCTGAAGAAGTAGATAACTTCTCAGAGTCCTCTATCAATGGACATACTATAAAGCCTTGCCTTCCTTTTTTTATCTCGGATTCAAGTAATTCATAGCCTCTATTTATATCATCGTATTCGATTAAAATAGTTTTGATAGGTTGTCTGCCTATTGGCATCTCATTTATTACTGATATATCTAAATCTCCATACACAGTAAAAGCCAAAGATCTAGGTATAGGAGTAGCTGACATCATTAAAAGATGAGGTCTAGATTCATTGCCCACTAATAACTGCCTTTGCATTACTCCAAATCGATGTTGTTCATCTACAATGGCAAGTGCTAATTTTGGAATTTCAACCTTTTCTTGAATTAATGAATGAGTCCCAACAACTAAATCAATCTCACCATCAGATAATAATTTTTGAATTGAAGTTTTATTTTCTTGAGAAATTCCTCCAATCAACAAACCTACTTTTAAAGAATGTTTTAAAAATTTTACTTCGATTTCCTTATAAAAATTTTCATCTCGCAAAATTTTATTTTCTGAAAATATTTTCATGATGGTTTGAAAATGTTGCTCAGCTAACAATTCTGTAGGAGCCATTAAAGCACTCTGAAAACCATTCCTGATCACTCCTAACATCGCAGCTAAAGCAACAACCGTTTTACCACTACCCACATCTCCCTGTAACAACCTACTCATTGAAATACCTGATTTTAGATCATTAAAAATTTCCTTGATCACGCTTTCCTGAGAGTTTGTCAAACTGAATGGTAATATTTTTTCGAAATCCGAAATAAAATTTGATTCTAACTTAATCTTTGGAAAAGCTTGAGTTAGATCTTTTTTACGTTGTAAAACAGCTAATTGAATATTAAATAATTCACTAAACGCTAACCGTCTTTTTGATTTTAATATATCAAGTTCTGAATTAGGATAATGTATTTTTTGAATAGAATCATTTAGAGTAATCAAATCTAAACGATCCAAAAAACATTTTTTAATTGGATCTGGTAAATATATGTAAAACTCATTTACAGCGTTAGCTATAATTCGCCTCAAAGACTTCTGATTAACCCCATCTGTAGAAGAGTACACTGGCACCAGTCTACCTGTATGCATTAATTCTTCTGGGTTTTTGAAGCTTTCATATTCAGGGTTTTCAAAAACTAATTTTCCTCTAGAATCACTTAATTTTCCACTAATGAAAAATTTTAATCCAACTTTCATCACGTTTCGAATATATGGCTGATTGAACCAAATTACTTCAATAGAACCAGTACTATCGAACAAAACAGTCTTAATTATTGGACGTTTAATATTCTTACCTACAGCAAAAACGTCCATCACTTCTACAAAAACCGTTTGAAATTCACCGTACTTTAACTCAGAGATCTTGCAAATATCACTGAAATCATTATACCTATATGGGAAATAGGTAATCAAATCAAATATTGTCTTAATTCCTAACTCAGAAAACAACTTAATACTATGTATTTTTGTTTTACCAGGAAAATTGATTTTAGGAATTTGATCTATTTTTTGATTAAGAAATTCCATCCTGAATTTCTTACTTCTATATGCAAAATCTAGTGAATCATAACTTGTAAGATTTTTTAAAATTAAATCAATCCATTGCTTTCGATTGGATTGATCTAATCTAGAATAAGATTTAATATTTCCCAGAACAGGTTTTAATTGAAGAGCATTTTTTAATAAAAATTTGTCCACTCCTCCTACAACAGTTGCATCTGAAAACCCTGAAACAATTTCCTTTTTTAATATCTCAATCAAAGTTCCAATTTTGATATGAAATAATTTGTCTTGTTCTAACATCAAAATGCCTTAAATCAAAAACAAAAAAATATCAAAGAATTTTTGAAAATAAACAATTAAATCTTCGAAATTAACCCAACACCTATAGTACCTGGCCCTGAATGAGTTCCAGTTACAGGACCTATTCTACTAACAATAGGTTTAGATCCTAGCAGTGAACTCAAACTGTCACTGAATTCTATTGCTAAATCTGAATCTGTACTGTACACAACTGATAAACTTTGTAATTGATCAAATTGGTGACAAAAATCACTTAATTTTGCAATCCCTTTTTTGAAAGTTCTTGCCTTTCCAAATTCTTTAGATTCTCCATTTTCAACTGTTATCATTGGTTTGATATTGAGCAAAGAACCTAACATAGATCTTGCTTTCCCTATACGTCCTCCCTTTTCAAGATATACAAGAGTATCCAAAAGTCCCACAAAATGAGCTCTACTAGAAAAATCATTTGTTGCTTCAATAATTGTATCCATGTCAGCTCCGTTTTTGGCAAGTCTTGCTGCTTCCAAAACGCATAAACCACTAGACATACTAACGTGACCTGTGTCTATCACTGCAATTTTAGACTTTAATGATTGGTCTTCTGAAGCAATCGATGCAGATGTAAAAGTGCCACTTAATTTTGAAGATAAATGAATGGAAATTATTCCGTCATTATCTCCATCGAGCTTCTTGTAAATTTCTAAAAAATCACCTGGAGAAGGCTGAGAAGTAAATGGATGAATAGGTCCTGAAATTAACCTTTCATAGAAATCATCAGCCTTAATATCTATGCCATCTTTTAAAGATTCCTCTCCAAAATTAACATACAAAGGCACCACGTGAATATCTAGCTCATCTGCTAATTCTTTTGGAATATCACAGGCGCTATCACTAACTATTTTTACCGACATCATACTACTCCTTTTTTAATTTATTCTATAGAAAACATTAAATGATAATTGGGTTGTTCTCCTCGAACTAATTCAAAATCTAGATTCTCCCAAGTTTGCTTCAAATAACTAACCAGTTTTTCTGATTCATCAGTAGAAAAATCAACACCACAATATAGAGTGACTAATTCTAATTCTTGAACGTCTGAGCATTCAAGCAATTTATCAAAAACTTTTGCAATAGATTTTTCACTAGACAATAATTTACCATTCAAAAACCCAATAAATTCTCCTTCTAAAACTGACAAATCGTCAAATTTTGCAGATCTTTCAGAAATAGAAATTTCACCATATTGAGTCTCTGTTATTGAATTTTTCATTAATTCTACACTAGAATCAATATCCAAATCCTTATCAAAAGAAAACATTGAAGAAACTCCCTGAATCATAGAAATTGTTTCAACGACTCTAACATCTTTCTGAGAAATTTCTGCTGCTTGAATTGCTGCAGGAATTACATTTTTATTGTTCGGCAAAATTATCACAAAATTTGATGTCATCTTAGAAATTGCACGATCTATTTCAGAAACACTTGGGTTCATGGTATCTGGACAAAGAATTACTGCTCTAACCCCTAGATCAGAAAAAACTCTTTCAAATCCAGTACCTTGAGCAACAGAAATCACACACACAGATCCAGAATCAATTTCTAAACTATTATTCCTATTATCTCTATCAAAATCTGAATGCTGATCATCCATATTCGCGATATCTATTTCTGATAATTGACCAAATTTTCCAGCAGAACTTAATACCAATCCAGGATCTTCGGCATGAATATGAATTTTTACTAGATTTTTGTCTCCAACAATTACTGCTGATTGTCCTAAAGGTATAATTTCTTCTTTAATCAATTGTTCATCTAGATTACTTCCACTTACTAACAATTGAGTACAATATCCATATTCTTCATGCTCAACTTTATCCAAAAATTGTTTGGAAATTAAATTTTTATTTGAAGTTTTTTTACCTTCATTTTCAATATGATCAAAATCAATTTGTAGATCAGCAGCACTTTTATACATAGCATTTAAAATGATTTCAAGTCCATAAGCACCCGAATCAACAACTCCAGCTTCCTCCAAAATTGGTAATAGAGAAGGAGTCCTCAAAACTGAATCTCTAGCCAATCCTGAAATATCTCTAAATAAATCAACTAATTCAATGTTTTCATTCTGTTCTAAATTACAAAAATCTGAAATATCATGAATTAAAGTGAGCATTGTCCCTTCAACAGGATCTACTATACCTTGGTAAGCAAATTTTTCAGCCAAAATAAAAGCATTACATAAATCCTGAGGTTCCAAAATTTTCACAGATTTTAAACCTTCAGAAAATCCTCTGAAAAATTGAGATAAAATTACTCCACTATTACCTCTGGCGCCATAAAAAACCCCTCGATAAAAATCCTCTGCAATAGTACCTACTGACTGTATATCTGAATTAGCTATTTTTTTTATTCCATCTTGCATAGTCAAACTCATATTTGTACCTGTATCGCCATCTGGAACGGGAAAAACATTCAATGAATTAACAATTTCAACATTGTCTAGTAACAATTGATTCGCAGAAATTAATTGGTTTTTAAACTTCAAACCATCTATCATTCTATTTGCACCCTTCAAATAAATTTTTCAAGATCAACCCAATATAAGTTGTTTAGAAATTCTTTGTGTGATATCGTGAATAGTATATCAAACAATTATTTTTATATTAGAATATTATCCCTAAGGGCAAGATTTAAGAAGGAATTCTATGTCTAAATGCGAATTATGTAACAAAACACCCCAATCTGGGAACAGAGTTAGCCATTCCAAAAGACATACAAAGCATATGTGGAAGCTCAACATACATCCATCTACAATTGATGTGAATGGAGTCCCCACTAGGATGAAAGTTTGTTCAAGATGTCTTAGAACCCATTACAAGCTGGACAAAAAAGCTAAGTCAACTATAAACTAACCGACTCACTCACCAACTTTAGACATCATCTGTCTCAAAACATAAGGTAGTAATCCACCATGTTTGTAATATTGATTCTCAATTTCAGTATCTATTCTAGTTAAAACCTCAAATTTTATGACTTTTCCAGACTTTGAGATAGCTGAAATTTCAATTTTAGAGGCAGGAGAAAGATTACCCGAACCTCCTGGAATATCATAAGTTTCTGTTCCATCTAAACCTAAAGATTTTGCAGATTGTCCATTTTTAAAAACTAAAGGCAGTATTCCCATTCCAATCAAATTTGATCTGTGAATTCTTTCAAAACTTTCTGCAATTACCGCCCTTACTCCCAACAACATAGGACCTTTGGCTGCCCAATCTCTAGAACTACCTGTACCATATTCTTTCCCAGCAATTACAATCAACGGTATCTCTTCAGATTTATATTTTTCTGAAGCATCAAAAATTCTCATAACTTCATTAGATGGAAAATGTGTAGTCCAATCACCTTCCATTCCAGGAGCTAAGTTATTTTTCAAACGTATGTTTCCAAAAGTACCACGCGCCATGACATTATGATTTCCTCTTCTAGAACCAAATGAGTTATATTCCCATTGAGGAACATCACTTCCCAATAAAAACTGGCCTGCAGGAGCTTTAGGAGGGATCGAACCTGCCGGAGAAATATGATCAGTCGTAACTGAATCTTCCAAATAAACCAAAACTCGAGCATCTGAAATTTCTGATCTCAAGGGTAAATATTTTGAAAAACCTTCAAAATATGGTGGTCTTTGTATATAAGTTGATCCATTATCCCAAGAAAAATTTAAAGATGAAGAAGTAGTTAAATTTTGCCATTCCTGAGGGCCATCAACAACTTTCTCATATTGCTCTCTAAAAATACGTGGAGTCAAAGAAGATGAAATCACATCTGAAATATCATTTTGAGAAGGCCAAATATCTTTTAAAAAAACATCTTTACCTAGCTTGTCTTTACCAATAGAATCGTGTGTCAAATTACTATTCACATTTCCTACTAAAGCATAAGCTACAACCAACATTGGAGAAGCTAAATAATTTGCTTTAACTTCGGGATGAACTCTTCCTTCAAAATTTCTATTACCACTTAAGACTGCAGCTACAGTTAAATCATTTTCTGATATAGAATCTGAAACTTCTTTTGGTAAGGGCCCGGAATTTCCTATACACGTAGTGCATCCATATCCTACAGTATTAAAGCCCATATAATCGAGGTCTTTATCTAATCCAGCTGCCTCAAGATATTTCGTTACTACAGTAGAACCAGGGGCTAAACTAGACTTAACCCAAGGTTTTCTTTTTAATCCCTTTTCTCTAGCATTTCTAGCAAGTAATCCAGCTCCTATCATTACAGAAGGGTTAGAAGTGTTTGTACAACTTGTAATTGCAGCTATCACAACCGAAGAGTCACCCACTTCTGCTTTTTGGTCACCAATATTAAATGTATGTATTTGATCCGATAAATTTTCAAAAGATTTTTGAAAATTTCCAGAAACTTTATCAAGTGAAACTTTATCTTGTGGCCTCTTAGGGCCAGCAACCGAAGGGATCACTTTAGAAATATCAAAATGCAAGTTAGTTGTGTATTCTGGTTCATTTTCAAAATCATAGAAAAAATTATTTGCTTTAGAATACAGCTCAACTAACTCAACCTTTGAAGGATCACGTCCAGTATCTTTTAGATATTTTAAAGTTTGATTATCAATTGGGAAAAACCCACATGTTGCACCATATTCTGGAGCCATATTTGCTATAGTAGCACGATCAGCCAATGGCAAATCATTTAGGCCAGGGCCATAAAACTCAACAAATTTTTCAACAACTCCAACAGATCTCAACATTTCGACTAATGACAGCACCAAATCTGTTGCTGTTGAACCATCTGGTAGACTACCCGTTAATTTTACTCCTACTACTTCTGGAACTAACATATAATACGGTTGCCCCAGCATTACAGCTTCTGCTTCAATTCCACCTACACCCCAACCTAATACACTCAAACCATTTACCATAGTAGTATGTGAATCTGTACCTACACATGTATCTAAAAATGCCAACTGGCGTCCATCAATATTTTTCGACAAAATCACATCAGCTAAATATTCCAAATTTACCTGATGTACTATCCCGGTACCAGGAGGTACAATTTTAAAATTATCAAAAGCATTTTGGGCCCACTTGAGCAATTGATATCTTTCCGTATTTCTATCAAATTCTTTTTTTATATTTAAATTAAGAGCATTGGAAACAGAAAAATAATCAACTTGAACTGAGTGATCAATAACCATGTCAGATCTAACAATAGGATTAATTATCGAAGAATCTCCTCCCAAATCAGCAACTGCATCTCTCATAGCAGCTAAATCTACAGCAACTGGGACACCTGTAAAATCTTGTAACACAACCCTACCTGGCATATAAGGAAATTCTCTTGAAGGCTTTACATCAGGACGCCATGAAGATACCAAATTTACATGATCAGATGTCGCTGGCCCTCCATCTGAATTTCTTAAAACATTTTCAAGTAAAACTCTAATCGAATAAGGTGTTTTACTTATATCTATTAACCCAACATCTTCTAAAGAACTAATTGGATAAAAAACATAATCGCCAGACGAGGTTTTTAAAATTTTAGTCGAAATATGACTCGAAGAATTCTGACCATTATTCACAGAATACAGCTCCATAAAATTAAACAATCAATAAACGGTTAATTCCTAAAATTTATTAAGAATATAAAGAACTTAAATGATTTTCTTTAAAAAGACAATGCAATTTTGAAATTAGAAGAATTATAATTCGAGTGAATTATCTCTCCATATCAAAATACTCATAGTTTAAATCTTTATAACTTTCCCATTGCTCAGGAGTATCATCTTCTGCAAATATTGCAACAACGGGACAAACAGGTTCACAAGCTGCACAATCAATACATTCTTCTGGATTGATATAAAACTGATTATCTTCATCTTCTGTATAAATACAATCCACAGGACAAACATCCACACAAGCTGCATCTTTTACACCAACGCAAGGCTCAGCTATTATATAGGTCAACTTTCAATCTCCTTTGATAAATTATCCTAGTATTTCAAATTATCGCATATGAAAATATCAAATTTAAATTAAGACCAGGTTATTAAATTATACAACTATTCATTCATTTTATGAATATTAAACTGGTATGAATTAGTATCACATCAATTTAATCTTTTAAGTTGCAAAAAAATAGCTATACTATAAATTCGTAACTAATAAACAAAATTATATCTTCAAAAAAATTTAATTCCCAAATTTATGCTAATATAATTCCGATCTAAAATTGCAGGAGATCAAATGAATTCATCAAAACAAAAAGTCGCATTAATTACTGGAGCTGGAAGTGGCATAGGCCGAGAAACTGCCCTGCTTTTCTTGAAAAATGGTTATCAAGTAGCTCTAGCTGGTAGAAACCAAGCAACACTTGACGAAACTATTAATCAATCAAGCAAAAATTCTAGCAATGCATTAGCAATACCAACAGATATTACCAATCAAAAGTCTATTCAAAATCTATTTAAAAAAGTAAAAAATAATTTTGAAAGATTGGATATTTTATTCAATAATGCAGGAATTGGAGCACCTCCAACACTTTTCGAAGAATTACCTATAGAAAAATGGCAAGAAGTGGTATCAACAAATTTAACTGGCACTTTTGTTTGTAGTCAAGAAGCAATCAAAATAATGAAATCCCAAAACCCTTCTGGCGGCAGAATAATAAATAATGGATCAGTGTCAGCTCATTCTCCCAGGTTAAATTCAGCAGCTTACACAGCAACTAAACATGCAGTCACAGGATTAACTAAATCAATTTGTCTAGATGGAAGAAATGATAAGATAACTTGTAGCCAAATAGACATAGGAAATGCTACTACTGATATGACAGAAAGAATGAAAACTGGAGTTTTACAAGCAAATGGAACTCTAGAAGTTGAACCTACATTCAATGTTAAACATGTTGCAGAATCAGTACTTCATATTGCTAATTTACCTCTAGATACAAACGTTCCATTCATTACTATTATGGCAACAAAAATGCCTTACATAGGAAGAGGATAAAATTTGGGCGACGAGAAATTTAAGTCAACTCAAAAATTTATACCAATTCAAATTGCAATAGACGGTCCAGCCGCTTCAGGTAAAACCGCCGTAGGTAAAGCGTTATCTAAAAAAATTGGAGCTTTATTTATAGATACAGGAATTATGTACAGAGGAATCACATATAGCGCTCTTGAGAACAAAATACCTATCGAAAATCAATCAATCTTATCTAAATTCGTAGAACAACTCACAATAGATTTTTTAATAGATAAAAAAAATCAAAACTCTCAACTACTAATTAATAAAATTAATGTCACAAAATTTCTTAAAAGAAAAGATGTTGAATTCAATGTGTCAATAGTTTCAAATTGTAAAAGAGTACGAAAGATTATGGTAAAAAAACAAAAACAAATTGCTCAAAACAGGTCAGTTGTGATGGTAGGGAGAGATATAGGAACAGTTGTTTTACCAGAAGCAAAAATTAAAATATTCTTAACTGCATCACTTAAAACTCGTGCTTCAAGAAAATTTCAAGAAATCAAAAAATCAAAAAATCATTCAACTGTAAATCAAATTATATTGGAACTGCAAAGACGAGACAAAATAGACTCAACAAGAGCCAACTCTCCACTTTCTATCCCTAAAGATTCTACCATTATTGCAACAGATTCTTCGACAATAACCAAAACTGTAAATCAAATTATTAAAATAATTCAAAAATATCCTGCTAATTAAAATGAAATTTATTTACTACTTATCAAATTTTATACTTAGAATTAATCTGCGAATCCAAGCCAATTGGAGTGTAGAAGGAAACATCAATATACCAAAAAATGGCCCCCTTATCATTGTCTGTAATCATCAAAGTAACTTTGACCCTCCTCTTGTTGCTGCTAGTGTTCCAAAGAGAAGAACTTGGTTTTTGGCAAAATCAGAACTTTTTAATGGTTCCAAAATTGCAAAAATGTTTTTAAGAGCATATGGTGGGTTCCCTTTGCATAAAGGGAAAAGTGATTTAAATGCATACAAATGGGCTTTAAAAAAACTTAAATCAGATGAAGCAATAGTCATTTTCCCTGAAGGAAAAAGAAATCCTAGAGGGTTAGGCAAACCTTTTCTAGGAGCTGCTAGAATAGCTCTGAAATCAGGTGCACCAGTACTTCCAATAGCTATAACAGGTACAGAAAACCTAATTAGTTGGACTACAGTTTTTAGACCAAAAGGAACACTTAATGTAAAAATTGGAAAAATAATCAAATATGAAAAAAATACAAATAAACAAAAAACAATTCAAGATGAAGCAACAGATCTAACAGAATTAATGATGAATCAAATTGCAAAATTACTACCTAAAGAATATAGAGGGATTTATAGATCTAACCATTAATCAAACCTAAGGAATCAAGATATATTAATAAAACAAAACCTATGTTAATATTCCAACCAAATATTTTAAAATTACAGGCTATTAATGAATTTTATAAAACAATTTTTTCTACACCCAACTGAGGTTGGTTCTTTAATTCCATCATCAAAAACATTATCAAAATCAATTGTTAGCACATCAAACTTGAAAACTAAAAAATGTGTAGTTGAACTTGGAACAGGCAACGGAGTTGTAACTCAAGAAATTATTAAAAACCTTCCTTCTGAAGCAATATTTTTTGGAATTGAGATTAACAAAAAATTTGTTGAAGAAACAAAAAAAAATTGTCCCAATACAAATATCTATCATGGATCAGCAATAGATTTGAAAAAATATTTGAAAAATAATCACTTTGAATATAGTGACTGTATAATTTCTGAATTACCTTGGGGGGCTTTTAATAATAAACTCCAAGACGAACTATTAGAAGCAATATACAATTCACTAGCTAAAAAAGGAGATTTTATTACAATTTCATTTGCTCAAAGCATGCTTTTTTCTCCCAGTAAAAGATTCTCTCAATTAATCAAAAAAAAATTTGATAAAGTAGAAAAAACTCCTATCATCTGGAAAAATTTCCCGCCTGCATTTATATATCATTGCATTAAATAACAACCCATTAAATTGTAGAAGATACTTAAATTAAAGAATACAATTAATCTTTAACATTTATTTAATGACATTCATACATGAAACCTCTCACACAAAATCACATTAGAAATATCGCTATAATTGCTCACGTGGACCATGGAAAAACAACTTTAGTTGATGCAATGCTAAAATTTTCCAATGTATTTGATCCAAGAGAAAATCCAGGTCAATTAATTATGGATTCAAACCCTCAAGAACGAGAAAGAGGGATTACAATATTAGCAAAACATACTTCTATAAATTTTGATAATACAAAAATAAATATTATAGATACCCCAGGCCATGTTGACTTTAGTGGTGAAATTCAAAGAACAATTAATATGGCAGATGGATGTTTACTTGTTGTAGATGCAGCTGACGGACCAATGCCTCAGACAAGATATGTCCTTGCTGAAGCATTAAAAAATGGTTTACATACAGTTGTGGTAATCAACAAAATCGACAGAAATACTGATAATGTCAAAAATACTGAAGATGAAATTCAAGACCTATTTCTAGATCTTGCAACTGAAGATGAACAATTAGATTTTCCTATAATATATGCTTCTGCAGTAGAAGGATATTCTGTTAAAAATCTAAAAGATCCTAAAATTGACATGCAACCTCTATTTGAAACAATTATTTCAAATATTCCACCTCCAATTGCTAACCCAGAAGCAAATCTTCAAATGCTTACTACAGCTCTTGACTACGATAATCATCTTGGATCAATTGCTATTGGCAGAGTTTTCCAAGGAACTTTATATAAATCAATGACTGCTTCATTAATTGGATTAAATGACCAAGTAAACGAATTCCAAATTGATAGACTTTTTACTTTTTCTAATTTGCAAAAACAAGAAACAGATCATGTAATAGCTGGTGACATTGCAGCTATTTCTGGAACAAATGATTTTGCTATCGGAGATACAATTTCATCAATACAAAACCCACAACCATTAACCAGAATTAGTATCGAACAACCTACAGTAAAAATGACCTTTGGTGTTAATACTTCACCATTTGCAGGACAAGATGGAAAACATGCAACTTCCAGAATATTATGGAACCGCTTAACTAGAGAACTCAAAACGAACGTGAGTCTCAAGGTAGAAAAAACTTCTAATGCTGACGAATTTGACGTATCTGGAAGAGGAGAGTTACATCTATCAGTTTTGATCGAAAATATGCGAAGAGAGGAATTAGAATTTCAAGTTTCTAAACCAAGTGTAATCACACACTACGTAAATAATATACTTCATGAACCTTACGAACTATTAACTATTGACACAAAAAACGAATACATAGGTTCTTTAACCGAAGAGCTATCGAAACGATTAGCAACACTAGTAGACATAAAAAATGATAGTAGCAATCATAACATTCGACACGTTTATAAAATACCGACTAGAGGATTAATCGGATTAAGAAGCTTTTTCCTTAGAATAACCAGAGGAAATGGGTTCATGAATACTGAAACAATTCAATCAGAACCACTTAAGGGTGATGTGAAGTCTAATCGATCTGGGGCTATAATTTCTACAGAAACAGGAATTGCTACAGCATATTCAATAACATCAATTCAAGACCATGGAGAACTATTTATTTTCCCTCAAACTCTTGTTTATGAAGGAATGATTATCGGTAAACAAAATAAACCATCTGACTTAAGTGTTAATGTGTGTAAAGAAAAAAAACTTACTAACCACAGAGCCGCATCGGCTGATATTTCAGACCACATCAATATCCCAGTACAATTTAGCCTAGATGAATCTTTATCTTTTATTTCAGGTGATGAACTGGTAGAAGTAACTCCTAAAAATTTCCGAATGAGGAAAAAAACATTAAACTCTGCTCAGAGAGAAAAAGATTTAAAAAACAAATCCAAAAACTATTAATTTTTTATCCTGACAAGAAATCTAACACATTCCCTAATCCGCCACTATCAGTCCTATATAACTCTGTAAAACCACAACTCTCACAACTTACCGTGGAATATTTCTGGTTTTGAAGATTGAAAAATCTAGAAAGTCCAGAACCAGTAGTTCTCAATTCACCAGTTTTAAATTGACCATTCTTGCATTTCCCACAACTAAAATTTTGATCTGCCATCGAAAAACTCCTTCTTATTTCCATTTAACTAAAACACCAGCAATATCTTGCTCTTCTTTATCTAACCTATCATATATATCAGGTATCTTATCCCATGATATTGTATCAGTTATCATCGGTTTTATATCCATCTTATTCTTTCGTAATAAATCAAAAGTAAATTCTCTTGATGATTCTTTATCCCACCTAGATCCCTCTAACTCCGGACCATATGATGTCTTGAGTGTTAACTTCTTAGAAAGATACGGATGACCTACAGGATCAAAATCAGGCTTATCTGTATGAGTGGAAACTACAATCACTGTCCCACCAGGTCTAACTAAATCTAAACCTGTCTTTATAGCTCTCCATGATGACGCAGCTTCTATAACAAGATCAGGATCTCGTCCATTAAAAAATTCTTTGATCTTTTCTACGTATCCAGGTGTTGAAGGACTAATTGATAAACCAGCTCCCATCTCTCTAGCTATCTCTACCCTCTTATCATTTAAGTCCATAGCTACTGTATTAAATCCAAATGCGTTTGAAAACGCTACCGCTGAAAGACCAACCACTCCCAATCCAAGTATCAATACATTCTCACCAGGTTTTGGATTTCCATCCCTAATAGCGCCTTGAGCTACATGTAAAACATTCATGAATGCGGCTACTTCATAGGAAACACCTTCAGGAATTTTAAATATATTATCAACAACAGAAGAACCATACTCCTGATGTGGTTCTCCCATATATACCACATCTCCTATAGAATAATCTGTAACCTCTGATCCAATTTCAACAACCTCACCAACCATACAATATCCATT
>CEUY01488332.1_pt1 | contig 30531 bp, 25 predicted proteins | sample 361481 | NCBI WGS metagenome assembly CEUY01 (sample SAMEA2622737, study PRJEB7988) | marine metagenome | isolation source: saline water (ENVO:00002010), including | reverse complement strand
AGGAAAAGTTCTTAACCAAGAAACCTCGTAAAAAAGTATCAATAAGATTAATTAACAAAAATATAATGTTTTTTTATTTATATAAAAATTTTATTTCAAATATTTTATCATTATCGTCATAATAAACTTCTATATTTATTTCTTCACCGATAATTCCCAGTTCTAAATTTATATTGTTTTGAGAATAATCATATAAACTTTTTATATTAATATTCATTGTATTTTCTAAATATTCTGATAGAAATTTATATTCTCCAATATTATCAATAGTTAATTCTGTACTTCTTATTTTAATTTTTTTATTGTTAACTATTTCATATTTGTTATCTTTATTAACTTTTACATTTTTAAATTCGTAATTTAATATATTATTTTGAGTATTTTCTATATTTTTTACCGCAAAATTAGAATAATAAAGTTTTATATTGAATATTTCTTTTTTGTTTTTGTAAGTTGTATTCTTATAACTTTCAAATATATTGTATTCTAAATTGTTCAATATTTCCATATTTAAATAATACTTTGTATCTAATAAATGTATATTTTGAATTCTATTATTATTGGTTTCTATTATTGTTTCATAATATTTATTGTAATAAAAAGTATGACTATAATAATCTTTATAATATTTTGATTTAAAATCATCTTCACTATAAAAATTAAATTTTTCTTGTAACTCTTTATATATCTTATACATAAATGATTCTTTATTTGCTTCAATTTGAATATAACCAAGAGATTCAAGAGTATCAGTATAATTACAATATTTTAAATTTATTTGACTATTTGTTTTATAATCTTCAAGCACTTCCTTTTTTAAAGATACAGGGATATCTCTATGAATTTCGAAAAGATAAGTATTTTCTAATTTTTTATAATCTTCACATTCTATAAAATTATTTTCTTTTTGTTCTATTTGAAATATAAAGTACCAAAAACTTAAAAATAATATAATAATAATTATGAAATATTTCATTTATTTTATAAACTCCAATCCCTTGTACATTTATACACTAACACTATTTTTTTATTTTTTAAAGATTACTTTTTTATTTTTTTATTAAAGAAGCAAACAACATTTTCTTCTTCTATTTTTTCTTTATCATTTATTAACAAATATAAAGCTTTTCCTTTTTGTAAAGGATTTAATATTAATAAGTCAAAATCATTTTCTATATTCAATATTTCTTTTACTTTTGATAAATAATTTTCTTTATTTATAATTTTATCTTTTAATGCTTTATTTAGTACCTGATTCATTAAATCATTGTTCCCTGTATAATGAGGTACTATTTCAAAACTTGTTATATGCCAATTATTATATGATATGGTATCTTTAAAAAATTTTTCTTTTTCTTTTTTATGATTAGAAGTTCCTTTTTGTGTTACAGAAGCTATTTGTTCAAAAAAATCTTCATTTGTCATCGCATTTTCATGATTTAAATATGCGGGTAATAATAAAGTTTCTTCATATTTTGAAAAATAATTTTTTCTTTCATTAGTATAACATAATTCTGTCAATCCTGATTCTGGATCTATATTGCAATGAGCTTCAACCACATAATCAGAACCGAAAATTTCTTTTTGAATAAATATATTTATTTTTCTTTCTTCTTTACTTAGGTTATCTTGTGGATAATATAAAATATTTAATTCATTCATTGATAATTATTGCTCCTGTTTATATATTTCTTGTATTTCTGTAATTGCGTTAATTAGACTTTTATCTATATTTTGAATCATTTCAAAAACTTCACCTATACTTTTATTTGTACTTACATCATAGTCTTTCATTTCATTGAGATATAATATATGGTATGTTGAAAATGATTTAGCCATTTCATAAAATTGTTTTCTTTTTGATAATAGTTTATCCATTAAAGTTATAAGCCTTATAACTTTATTTTTATTTATTGAATTTAGTTTTTTTCCATCTAATACATACATTACATTATCATGTGTAAAAAATCTAACATTGTGATTTTCTGTTAATTTTGTAATTATTAAGTGATGAGATTCTTTATTGGTGTCTAATTTTATTAATTTAGACATAAAATCGTTGCTATTAATAGTGTCAGCTTTAATCGTATATGAAAAAAATAATGTAATTACTAATAATAATACTTTCATAATAAAAGTAGAAGGTTACAGCCTTCTACTGTAACCTTGCTCTAATTTTTTTACTTACAGAACCCATATCAGCACGACCTTGAAGTTGTGGTTTTAGAATTCCCATAACAGCACCCATTTGTTTAATGCTTTCTGGTTTTACTTCTTCAAATGCTTTTTCTATTAAAGCATCTACTTCTTCTTCTGATAGAGCTTTTGGTAAAAATTCTTGAATTACATCTATTTCAAATTGTTCTTTATCAGCAAGTTCTTGTCTACCTGCTTCACTATACATTTTTATAGATTCTTTTCTTTCCTTTACCATTTTGTCTAAAATAGAAAGAACAACAGTATCATTATCAGTTAAATCTACTTGTTCGTCTACTTCTTTTTGCTTAATTTTTGCAAGAACTAATGTCAACGCATCACGCCTTTCTTTATTTTTAGACTTCATAGCAGTTATTTTTTCTTTTTGTAACAATTGTTTTATTGACATTTTCTTCTCCTTCTTTTTTAAAAAGGTATTATATGCTTATTTTTTTATAAAATCAAGAAAAAATATTTAAAAAATCAAATGCTTTTTCTTTTTCACCTAATTCAGATTCCACATCTGGAATTTCTACGATTTCATAATTTTCAGCAGAAGACATGATTTCTCTCATAAATAAGTTGTTTATATGATGTCCTGATTTGTATGCTTTTATGTCAGCAATCACTGGCAAACCCTCTATATAAGTATCACCTAAAAAATCAAGTAGCTTATGATAAACAAATTCTTTATCCATTCTTAATCCATTTGGATTTAAAATATTATATTCATCAAGAACAATAGCGTTATCTAAGCTTCCGCCAAGAGCCATGTTATTTTCTCTTAAAAATTCTATATCTTTTGTAAAACCAAATGTTCTTGCACGAGATATATCATTTAGTAAGCTTGAATTGCTATCTATCACAACATTTTGATGTCCTATTGCTGGATGATCAAAATCTATTGTCAAATCAATTTTTAAATTCTTTGATGGTTTGGCTATAATATATTTACCTTCATGTTCTATTTTAATTTCTTTTTTTAATTTTATATATTTTTTATTAGCATAAAGTTCTTTTATACCTGCTTCTTTTAAAAGCATTACAAACGACATAGCACTACCATCCATAATTGGCATTTCATTATCAGTTAGCTCAACGATAATATTATCTATTCCTAAATAATTCAGAGCAAACATGAAATGCTCTATAGTATTTAATTTTACACCTTCAAATTCTAGTCCTGTACAAAGTGTAGTTTCTTTTACTAATTTTGAATTAATTTGAATTTTTTTATCATTAACAATAAAAACAATCCCAGAATTTTGTTGAGCAGGAAATAATCCAACCTCAACTTTTTCACCTTTATGTAAACCTATTCCTGAAAAACTTATTACTTTTTCTATTGTTCTTTGTTTCAATTTCTTCACCTATTTAGTATATTTATATACACTAATATTAACTGTTTTTATAATAAAAAACAAGGGGTGAGTGCGAAAAATATACTATATTTTTATTTTTTTATGTTATAATATATATTATGGAAAATAATATAAAGAAATTTTTACAAAATAAACAATTTAGTTACAAAGTAGTTACTGAAGAAGAGTTTGATTCTTTTTTTCAGGATCATGAAGATGATTTAGAAATTGGAATAATTTCTACCAATAGAGATTATATTTTTTCTATGGATAAAAATAAAGTTATTGGTTGTGCTATTTTATTTAACCAAGAAAATTCTGCAAGAATGCCTATTGCAAATACAACAACATTAAGCAATATATATGTTAATAAAGAATATCGTAATAAAGGTATATCAAGTAATATGATTGATTTAGTCATTCAAAAGTTAAAAGAAGATGGCAAAGTATTAAAAAGAACAGAGCCTGATTTAGATGGAAAGCTTTATGTTTTTAATAAAATTACTCAAAAAACAAAAGAAGCAAACCTTTTAGTTATACCACATAATCTTGATTTTATTTATTTTGAAATCGGACGCATTAATAATTATAAACATTTAAATGAAGAAGAACGAATTGATAAGATGTATGATTTAGCTGAAAAAATGCTTCAACATAAAACGCTTGTAGATTGGGATATCACAGATATATCAGAAATAAATTTACACTTCATTGATGTTTTAGAAGAAATAATTAACAAAGACAAACCACAAAAACCTAAAAATAAAAATAAATTTAAATCATAATTTTAAGTTAAAAAAATAAACTTAAATGATATTGATATGTTGCTCTGCTAATAATTAGTATCAAATCTTTTATTATAAATATTATTTCTAATGATTTAGAAAAATTCAAATAAACAAAAAGTTATAAAATTAAAAATAATGTTACAAAATTAATAAAATTTAGTAGAAAAAACTACTAAAGTCTTAAAAAAATATAAATAATTGATAATTTCATCCTATTTATAAAAAAAATATTGAATTATTTTTCATTCTGTATATAATTAAACAGTATTTTTAAATAAAAATGCATACAATAGGAGATTTTATAAATATGTGTTCGATATTAGGTATATTAGATATAAAAACAGATCCTTCTCAGTTAAGAAGTATGGCAATTGAGATGTCGAAAAAATTAAGACATCGCGGACCTGACTGGTCTGGTGTATACGCTTCTGATAAGGCAATTTTAGTTCATGAAAGATTAGCAATTGTTGGGGTTGATAGTGGTGCTCAACCATTATATAATCCAGAAAATAATAATATTTTAGCAGTTAATGGTGAAATTTATAATCATAAAGAACTTAGAAGAAATCTTAATATTGACTTTCAATTCCAAACAGAATCAGATTGTGAAATTATTTTAGCTCTCTATAAAGAAAAAGGTGTTAATTTTTTAGATGATTTAAATGGTATTTTTGCCTTTTGTTTATACGATGAAGAAAAAGACAAGTACTTAATCGGTAGAGATCATATCGGTATTATTCCACTTTATTATGGTCATGATATACACGGTAATACTTATGTAGCTTCTGAGATGAAAGCTCTTATTGAAGTTTGTACTGATATTAAAGAGTTCCCTGCTGGTCATTATTTATGGAGTGGTGATAAAGAACCTACTAAATATTATTCTCGTGATTGGGAAAGCTATGAAAATGTGAAAGATAATGAAGCTGATAAAGACGTTATTAAAAAAGGATTGGAAGATGCAGTTCATAGACAACTTATGTGTGATGTTCCTTATGGTGTTCTGTTATCTGGTGGTTTAGATTCTTCAATTATATCAGCTATTACTCAAAAATTTTCAGCAAAAAGAATTGAAGACGATGATAATTCAAAAGCTTGGTTTCCTCAACTACATTCTTTTTCAGTAGGACTAGAAGGTTCTCCTGATTTAGAATATGCACAAAAGGTTGCTGACTCTATTGGTACTATTCACCATCCTATTCATTTTACTATTCAAGAGGGTGTCGATGCAATTAAAGAAGTTATTTATCATTTAGAAACTTACGATGTAACTACTGTACGTGCTTCAACTCCTATGTATTTAATGTCTCGTAAAATTAAAGCAATGGGTATTAAAATGGTTCTTTCTGGTGAAGGGGCTGATGAATTATTTGGTGGTTATTTATATTTTCATAAAGCTCCAAATGACCAAGAATTTCATGAAGAACTTTGTAGAAAAGTTTCAAAATTACATATGTTTGATTGTTTAAGAGCAAATAAATCTATGGCGGCTTGGGGAATTGAAGCAAGAGTTCCATTCTTAGATAAAGAATTCGTTGATGTTGCTATGAGAACTAATCCAAAAGCAAAAGAATGTAAAGATGGTAAAATTGAAAAAAATATTCTTAGAGAAGCTTTTGAAGGTTACTTGCCAGAAGAGGTTCTTTGGAGACAAAAAGAACAATTTAGTGACGGTGTAGGATATAACTGGATTGATTATTTAAAAGAGCATGCTAATGAAGTTATTTCTGATAAAATGATGGAAACTGCTCAATATAAATTTCCTGTTAATACGCCAGATACAAAAGAAGCTTATTTTTATAGAATGATTTTTGAAGAACATTTTCCAACAGAAGCAGCTATAAAATGTGTACCACATGGTAAATCAGTAGCTTGTTCAACAGTTGAAGCATTAGCTTGGGATGAATCTTTCCAAAACAATGCAGATCCTTCTGGTAGAGCAGCAAAAGTACATAAAGATAGTTATTAATCTTTTATTAAATAAAAAAGTCTTCATTACGAAGACTTTTTTTTATTTAAAGTTTTTAATTTTTGCTAATAAATGAATATTAAAGCCATCATTAAAATAATATCCAGAACGTTCAAATTCAAAAAAACCCTTTTTATCTTTTAAATCTTTATGAATTAATATTTCTTTAACGTTTTTAAAATTATTATTTATTTCTTTATCTTTGTTTATTAATGCTTTATATTTAATTAAATTTATTTTTTCTGCGTCTATATCACTCAACCAGTGTAATGCCACCTTAGCTTTTACTTTTGCTTTTTTCATATTCTTACTTTCATAATCTATTTCTCCAATAACCTTTATTGGTTTATTATCTTTTGATATTATTTTTTTTATAATAATATTATAACCATTTTTTAATCTTATTGTGTTTCCTTCATATATTCTCCAGAAATTTTTATCTGGATTTAATGATATATCTGTTTCTTCTACATAGATTTTGGAAGATAAATTAACTACTCTATCTCCTAAATCTTTATTTCTAGGATTTAATGGTATATTTATTTTACATTCTTTATCAAAGTAATTATTGTAATTTTCTATTTCAAGTTCAATTGGATTAATTATGGACATTGTTCGTTCAGAGTTTGCCAAGGTATCTCTTATTACTTCTTCAATTAATTCATAATTTGTAATACTTTCTACTTTTGTTACACCTATCCTATCAACTATATTTCTAAGTAACTCAGGAGTAAAACCTCTTTTTCTTAAACCTGAAATAGTAGGTAATACAGGATCACTCCAGTTTTCTACTTTTCTTTCTTCTATCAAATTATTTAGTTTTCTTTTCGAAAGTAAGATTCCTTCTACATTTAACTCTGAAAATTCAAGCTCTTTTGGGATTGATTTTAAAAGTTCTTTACAATTTTCTATAAACCAATCATATAAAATTCTATGATTTTCAAATTCTAAGGTACATAATGAATGTGTTATTCCCTCAATACCGTCTGATATAGGATGAGCAAAATCATATAAAGGATATATACACCATTTATCTCCTGTATTATGATGCTTTGTTTTTCTTATTCTATAAATAACAGGATCTCTCATATTCATATTTTCATGATCCATATCTATTTTAGCTCTTAAAACTTTTTCTTCTTCTTTAAATTTTCCATTTTTCATTTCATTAAACAATTTAAGATTTTCTTCTACTGTTCTATTTCTATATTCACTTTTAATACCTTTATTATAAAAATTACCACGCATTTCTTTTATTTCTTCAATTGAATGATCATCTACATAAGCCAATCCTTTTTTAATTAATAAAATAGCACAGTCATAAATGTTATCAAAATAATTACTAGTCCAAGTAATGTTATTAAAATTATCTGCTAACCAGAATGCGTCTTCTTTTATGGCATTAACGTATTCTATATTTTCTTTATCTGGATTAGTATCATCAAATCTTAAATTTAATATACCATTATACTTTCGGGCAATTTCGCTATTTATTATTATAGATTTTGCATGACCTAAATGTAAATAACCATTAGGTTCTGGTGGAAATCTAACTATTACTTTATCTATATTTTTTTCTAAAATATCTTTATCTATTTCTTTTGTTATAAAATTATTCATTATATTTCTCCTGTAATTTTTAATTTTGTAAATTTTAAATAAAAAAAAAGCACCTTAGTTTCCTAAGATGCTCTTTATTTTTCTTAGGAAAGGCAAATGCAACCTTTCCTAAATAGTCAAGATTGCGTATTATGTTTGTTGTTGTTGCTGTGCATTTGTTTTCATGTTATTTTCCTAATTAAATTTTATTTGATCTAATTATAATTATATAATTATAAAAAGTCAACATTTTTATTATTTATTTCACTACTTATTCGTTTTTCATTTTTTTCATTTTATTTTTAATGAGCATCTAACCAATTATCAGCTATTTCATATTCAACTTTAAAAGGAACACTCAATTTATAACAATTTTCCATACTTTCTTGAATTTCTTGTGATATTTTTTCAACATTTTCTTCTTCGATTTCTATCACTAATTCATCGTGTACCTGTAATAGTATATTTGCATTATAATTATTATTTATAATTAAATTGTATACCGCTATCATACCTGCTTTCATCACATCAGAAGCCGTTCCTTGAATTGAAGCATTATTTGCAGCTTTTTCTGCATGACTTCTAACAAATGAATTTTTAGATCTAATATCTGGAATATTAATTTTTCTACCATTCTCTGTTAATACAAATTGATTCTCTTTTGCAAATTCTAATTCTTTTTCAAAATAAGGTTGAATGTTTTCGTAATTTTTAAAGAACCCTTTTTTATACTTATTAGCATCTTTTACTTCTATACCAAGTTCTTCTGCCATTCTTCTTCCAGATTGACCATAAACTAAACCAAAGTTTATTGTTTTAGCTATTCTTCTTTGTTCTGAAGTTACTTCTTCTATTTTTACATTAAATAATTGAGAAGCTGTTAAAGCATGAACGTCTACATTAGAAGCAAAAGCCTCTATTAATGTATTTTCTTTACTTAAATGAGCTAATATTCTTAATTCTATTTGTGAGTAATCGAAAGCAACAATTTTATAACCTTTTCTTGGAATAAATGCTTTTCTTATTTTTCTTCCTTCTTCACTTTTTATAGGAATATTTTGAAGATTAGGATCTGTTGAAGATAATCTTCCAGTATTTGTTATAACTTGATTATAGTTAGTTCTTATTGCATTATTTTCATCTGTATGATTTAATAAACCAACAACAAATGTTGACTTTAATTTACTCAGGCTTCTATATTCTAAAATGTGTTCTACAATTATATTATCTTCTTTTAGTAGCTTCAATACATCTTCTGCTGTTGATTTCTTTTTGGAAGGTATTTGTAAATCTTCAAATAAAACTTTAGCTACTTGTTTTGGAGAGTTTATATTAAACTCTTGTTGAGCAATTTTATAAATTTCTTGTTCTAAATTATTTAATTTCTCAGACAGTTCTTTTTCTACCTGCTCCAAATAATTTTTATCTAATAAAATACCTTTCTTTTCCATTAATGATAATATATTAATTACTTTATTTTCAAAATCTTTATATTTTGTTAAATTTTCTTCTTCTATAATCTTGATTTGTTCTTCATATATATTTCTAATAATTAATGCTTTTTGAGCCTCTTCATTAATATTGATTGTAGTTTTTAAATACTCTTCATACATATCATCAATAAGTTTTTCTTTATTTCTACCGCCTTTAATAACATAATTTATTAATTCTATATCTTCAAAATTGTTATTAATATTAAAATCTTTAATTATATTTTTTACTTGATAAGTAATTATTTTTATTTTACTTTCTTTTACATAATCAAAAAAACTTTGAAAATCTGAGTTTTCTATTTCCATAATTATTTCATCTTTTTGATTTATAAATATTTTATCTTTATTATAATATAAATATAATTCATTTGATTTTATATCTTTTAAATCAAAGTCTTTAACTTGAAAAGACATATCTTCTTTCAATGAGTCTATTTCGTCTTGTAATTTTAAACTTTTAATTAATCCTTTTAATCCATAATCATTTAATAATATTGCTAATTCTTTTTTATCCATTTCTGTTTTCAGGTAATCTTCTAAAATAAGTTCTATATTGGTGTCTATTTCAACTAGTTTTTTTGATAAAAAATAGTTTTCTTTTCCATTTTCCAATTTTAATTTTAATGCACCTTTTTCTTGATCAATATTTTCAAATATAGCGTCAGCAGTACCATATTTATTAATTAATTTTACAGCAGTTTTGTCTCCTACACCTTCAATACCTGGTACATTATCAGCTTTATCACCCATTAGTGCTAATTTCTCAATAATTTTATTTGGATAAACCCCTTCTCTTTCAAATACGCCTTCAATACCATAAGGTTCAGGATTTTTATCAGCTTCTTTTGTATCAAGCATCAAAATATTTTCTGTAACCATTTGTCTTAAATCTTTATCCGATGTTACTAAAACCGCTATATAACCTTGTGAAGCGGCTAATTTAGCAAGGGCTGCCATTGAATCATCAGCTTCAACACCTTCTATTTCAAGTAATTTTATTCCCATTTTTTTAAGACAGTCTTTAACCACTGGAAATTGTTGACGTAAATCATCTTCCATCTTACTACGATTAGCCTTATAATCTTTAAACAATTCTTTTCTGTATTTACTTCCACCTACATCAAAAGCTACCACTAAATTTTCTGGATTAAATTTATTATTTAGTGAATTCACCATATTAAGTGTGCCTGTTAGAGCATTCGTAATAAAACCATTTTTATTTTTTAAGGGAGGGATTGCATTGTAAGAACGATGCATGAATGAGTTACCATCTACAATAAAAAAGTATTTTTCCATATTTCTTCCTTTCTATTTAACAAAGTATTCTTACTATTATATCATAAATATTACTCAGGGGAAACAGTTAAATAGATTTGTCCTTTATAAGTTTGTGGAGAAGCATTTAATATATCATTTTCATTAATTTCTAATTTTATATATGCTCTTTCACCACCTCGATAACCTTCTTGATTTGTACAATTTTCGACTTCATTACCTGTAAAAGATCCCATCGTTGCACCATTTATTATTGAATAATAATTCGTACTGGTTGTTCTAAAATAGGCTTTGTAAGGTATACTTTCTGTATTTCCTGTTAAATAAAATATATTTCCACTGCCTTTTCCATCTGTTATATTTATATTATAACTATCGTTTGGTGATACATAAACACAAAATTTTTCTTCGGCTGATAAACTACCCATACCTATTTGATAATCTCCAAAATTTACATCATCTAATTGATTAATCTGTATTTGACCACCATTTATTGTTAAATTAATATAAAATGTATCATAAGTATAAACCAAACCATTTTTAGCCGTTAATAAAAACACCATATCTCTATACTCACCTGCACGAGCTTTTCTTAATTCACTGTGAGATATTGTTATTCTTATTTTTTGAGGTCGAGAGTCACTTGAATCACAATATTGTTTACCTTGAATATTATTTCTTAATTTATTATTTTGTAAATTTTGATAACTATTATTTTTATGATTTAAAAAATCTATTCTGTATTTTAATAAATCATTATTATTACTTCTTAAAGTAAAATTGGAAGTGTTTCCTTGAGTATTTAAACTTATTGCACCTAATTCTATTTTTGCTTCTTTTGGTCTTCTATATCCTATATATTGAATACCTACTAAACATACATATTGCTCAACGCTAATTGAGTTATTATTATCCCAAGATAAGTAAAAGTTATTAGGAGGAACAGGCATACCTATAGTATACCCGTTGTAAGTAACTGGTATACTTGCAAATGAATTATTTGTAAATATTAATGTTAATATTATAAATAAGATTTTTTTTAACACATTATGCCCTTTGTTTAATTTGTTATTTTATTGAAAAAAAATAAAATTACAATAGCAAGTTATATATTTTTTTTATTGACTTATTAAAAAAAAAGATTAGAATTAAGGCTAAAATAAGGTTTTTAAAAATGAAATTAGAATTAAAAAGAGAAGTTCAGTTATTATTAAATAGTAAGCCTGTTGTATTTAAAAAAAGTGAATTAGAAAAAATTAAAAAATATGTAAAAAAATATATTAAAGATTATCAATATAAACATTTATTTGATTTTGTTAAATATGATTTAGTTGAGGATATGATTGCAAGTAATGAAGATCAACTTAATTTAGAAGAATTTTATTTATCTGAATATAATACATGTGTTGTTTTTATTTCTAATTTGAAATCTTCTTTAACTAAAAAACACTTTAAATATATTGAAGAAAATTTAAAAATCAATTTTTATTCAATTTGATTTATATTGACTATTTTTTTATTTTTGATTAAATAAAATTACTAATAAGGGAGACAATAATGACAAATAAAATCACCAGTTTTGGGTTTTATTCAATAGTTACTACAGTTATAGGTGCTGTATTTGCTATTGGATTTGCAATACCTGCATTTAATCAATCTACATATGATGCAAATTATCCTCATGTTGTTAAGGTTTTTGAAGAGTTTGAAAAAAATAAAAATCAATATATTAAATTAGCTAAGTCTACAAATGAAAATAATTTTAAATTTAATAATATAGTAACAGTTAAAAGCAAATCTGGATTTCCTACTATTTTAAGTAATCTTAATAATAAAAATGATAATGTAATTTCAGGTTGTCAAGATATTTGGTTGTCATTAAGTAATAGTTACGCTGATTATGGTAATTTTTCTGATATCAAATCAGGGACTGAATTTTTTGTTGATTATGATTATAATAATCAGAGCTGTTTGTATATATATGTTGATAAAGATAATGTAAAAACAAATACAGGTCAAACAACACATATTATATCTTATAATTTAAAAACAGGTAAAGCTAATTTATTAAAAAATAGCTTTCAATTTAGTATATAAAAGGAATTAAAAATAATGATTAAAAATGTAGTTTTTATTTTTACTTTATTAATAAGTTTTAGTAGTTTTGCAAATCAAATTTTACTTGATAACGTAATTGTAAATTTTGATAATAACAATAGAACAAAAGAAGATATATTTGTAAGAAACATTAGTGATGAAAATACTTATGTAAAAATTGTTGTCACTGAAATTATTAATGCTGGTAAAGAAAATCAAGAAAAAATAGAACATAGAAATCCAAAAGAATCTGGTATTTTTGTTAGTCCTAATAAGTTAATTTTAAAACCAAAAGGTGATCCAAACGATCATCAGGCAATAAGAATTGCAAATATCAATAAAGAGTTAAATCAGGATAGAATTTATAGAATACAAGTTTTACCAGTAATAAATGATTTTGAGAAAAAAGAACAAGGAATGGGTGTTAAAATATTAATGGGATATGAAATCTTAACTCTTATACAACCTAATAATCCTATTATGGAATATGACTATGAAATAAAAGGTAATAAATTAATTTTTACTAATAATGGAAATTCAAACATATTATTACACAACGGTAAACAGTGTGACTTAAATAATGAAAACTGTAAAAACGTTAAAACAAAAAGAGTTTATGCAGGAACAAGTTTTACTTTTGATTTACCTTATAGTGACAATGAAGTTAAATTTTATTTAAAATTTGGGGAGAAGAACAAACTAGAAACTTTTAAATAAAGTTGAAAGTTAATAAAATTCATGATTAAATATTTTTTTATTGTAGTAATATCATTTTTTTTATTTATTAACTTAAATATTTATGCTCAAGAAAATGAAACTTTTAAGTATAAAACTAATGATAAACCACCAGCAGGTTTTGAAGATCTGTTAAATGATACCAATTATGGTTACATTGATATATACTTTGTTAATAAGTATATAGGATCTTTTCAATCTGAATATAATATGGATACAATAACTTTTTATGATTATGAAGAAATATTTAATCTTTTAAGTGAAGAAGTAACATTTATTAACAAAGAACAAATTAAAGAAATATTAAATAATCCTTTACCAGTTAATAGTCAGTATATTTGTGAAGAAATAAATGATTGTGAAATTTTCAATCCTGAAATTATTGGTGTTGTTTTTGATAAAAGAACGCTTTCAAGCACATTTTATATTAACTATGATCATGTTGAAGAAGAAAAAATTAATTATAAAAAACTATTACCTAATTCAACTTCTGAACATTCCTATCTACAATCTTTTAATTTTAATTTTTTTAAAAATCAAGATAGTGTTCTAACTTATTCATTGCTTGGAAATTCTACATATGCATATAAAGAACATAGATTAAAATCAACTTGGCTTAAAAACCAAGATGATTTTTTTGTTAGTCAGTTTTATTATGGTAATGACTCAAATGGAAAAACTACACGATTAGGTTATATAAATAGTAATAGTTTTGGTTATACATTTACACCTAATTTAAGAATGCTAGGTCTTGAATATAGTACTTCAATAAATACAAGAAAAGATTTGCAAACTGAATTTAGTGAACCTATTCCTATCTTTTTAAATGAAAGAGCAGCAGTAAAAATATTAGTGAATGGAGAATTAATATATAGTGAGTATTTAGAAGCAGGTAATCAAATTATTAATACTACTAATTTTCCAAGTGGTTCTTATAACTTAAATATAGAAGTTATTGAAGATAATGGTAACACAAGAAAATTTCAAAAATTCTTTGTAAAAAGTATATCTATTCCACCAAAAGATGAAGATTTATTTTATTTTAATCTTGGATATATTGAATCTGAAGAACTAAGTATTTTTAATAATACAGAAGAATATGAAAACTCAGTATTTCCAGAAGTTGAAAATGATTTATTTTTTAAATTTGGACATTCAACACGTTGGAATTCTCAAACGGCTATTTATAGTGAAGTACTTTATCAAAGTGATGATTATTTATATAATCCTACTTTATATTTTTTAGGAAACGGTTATGAAATAAGAAGTTCATTTATGCTTGGAAACCATAAAGCAAAAGGTTTAACTTTTGATTTTAATATGCCTTTTTACGATAAAAATTTAAGTCTCTTTTTTAGATACATCAACGATAATGATAATAAATTCTCTTCAAAAGAAGGGATAAGTTTATCAGCAGTTTATAGTATGAATCTTAGTGATTATGGTTCTCTTTCTTTTTTTGGAAACTATGAAAAAAGTTTAGTTAATGATTTTAATAATAAAACATATACTTTAAGTTATAGAAATAACTTTTATCAAACACAAAAAGGATCATTAAATTTTAATTTTGATATTTCTAAAAATAATAATGAAACATTTATTAATTTAGGCTTTACATATAATTTTAATGCAAATAACAATTTAAATTTTAGAACTACTCCTACTTGGAGAAAAAGAGAAAATGGAAGTGATTATAATATAACAAATAATGTTAGATATAATAAAAACAATAAAAATACAGAATATAGTCATAATATAACTACAAATAATAGTGAAGATTCTAAAAATGTTTTAGTTAACAATATTATTAGCGATCAAAGATATGGTAATGCAACACTTGATGTTAATTATGACTATTCAAATAGTGAAGATAAAAAGCTATCTTTATTAGGAAGTTTTAATACAAATATAGGAACAGATGGGAAAAATTATACTTTTGGAGGTAAAAGAAGACTTGAAAGTGGAATTATTATTGATTTAACAAATTATAATTTAGAAGATGAGTTTCAATTATATATTAATAATATTCCAACTGATAAAGTTAAAAGTTCGAAGGTTACTTTTATACCTTTAAACCCTTATTCTGAATATAGTATATACTTAAAATCATTAAGTGAAGATAATTTTATTAAAGTTCGTAGTAAAAGAGAATTAGTTACTCTATACCCTGGTAATATTGAAACATTAGAGTGGAATATTGATAGAATACAACTTATTACAGGTCAGCTTTTTGATCAATATGGAAACATCATAAAATCAAAAACAGTTTATGCAAATTCAAATAAAACATTTACTGATGATTTTGGGTTTTTTCAATTAGAGGTTACTGATATTGACGATAAAATATGGGTTGAGTTTGATAAAAATGATTGTGTTTTTGATTTTAATAAAATAGAACGTGAAGATATTATGTATTTTGATGAAGTGATTTGTTATTATAATTCAGATTTTAATAGAAGTGTAGCAATTGAAAAAGTGGAAGTAGAAAATAAAAAATATGAAGTGATTAATATAGATTAAATAATCAATTTATTTTTCTTATTTTTATATTTACTATCAACATGCACTTTCAATTTTTCATTAACTATTTCAATTGAAATTTTTGGTAATTCAATCTCTTTCATTCCTTCTTCATTAAAAACTATTGCTTTTTTAACCATCAAATCTAGTTTATTATTAACTTTATTATATTTAAAAAGTCCAAGTTGTGAGGTAAGATGATAGTGATTAACTACATAGTCTGATTCCATATCATTTGATACTCTTTTTGAAAAATTTTCACCTAAAAAATCATTACTTATTTCTATTAAATCTTCTTTTATTGAAAGACAATCTGCACCATTAAAAAAAATATTACTTTTTGATTCTGTTGAATATTCTTTTGGTACATTAACAAAATTGAATTTATTTATTTCTTCAATGATTCTTTTTCTATTTTCAAAATCCAACATAAATATATCATCAGAAGATTTTATATCTAATATTTTCATCAATGCTGGTTCTATATGTTTTTTATATTTAGGATGAGAAAGCAATTGATCAAAACTAACAATTGTAGATTTGTTAGTATTACCATAATGCAGGTCTGTTAAATATTTTTTGTTTGATAAATTCATAATATTTTTTTCTTTCTCATAAATATAGTTATATCATAAAAAAAATTTTGTAAAAGAATATTTTAATTTTTTTAAGTTGACAAAGAACAATAAAAGTGTTAAATTTCCATCTATGAGAAAAACAAGTATTTTAATTAAATTTTTAGTTATTTTTACGCTTTTATTTAGTTCTATAATAAAGGCGGATAATTCTATGTTTAATAATTGTGAAAATCATCAAGAAGAAACAAAACACTCTCAAATAAATCATGATATGGAAATGAAACATTCAATGAATAATGATTCCCATGATTGTTGTGATGAAAATAATGCCAGTTTTCATGATTGTGATATTTGTGATAACTGTAATAACTTTATTAATAATATTCAAATACTTAATAATACAAATATAACCTTAAATGATAATAAAATATCTCAATTTTATTATTATTCTTATAAAGTCAAAGAACCACCTTTTTTCAAAGAAAGAATACCACCTATATTTTTATCTTAATTTAACGTTTTAAATTAAAGATAATTACTATAGGAGAAAATTATGAAAACAATAATCTTTATATTATTTGTTGCTTTATTTGGGCAACAATCATTTGCAAGTGAACAACTACATAACCATAACCACTCTAATGAATCTCAAATGGAATCAATAGAACATAATTCAATTAAAGAAAAAGAATATACGTGTCCTATGCATCCTGATTTTGTTACTCATGACAAGGATGAAAGCTGTCCTATTTGTGGAATGAATCTTGTTGAAAAGAAACAAGAAGTTTTAGAAGAAACAAAAATATACAGATGTCCTATGCACCCACATATACATAACACTGAGAAATCACAGTGTCCTATTTGTGGAATGGACTTAGTAGAAGATAAAAAGGAGTCAGCGAAAGCTGCTCCTTCTTCTATTCCTTTTAACAACAAACTAACTCAGACGTTAGGTGTTACATTTGATACTGTAAAGAAAGGCAGTTTATGGCAAATGTTTAATACTTATGGAGTAACCAAAATAAATGAATCAAATACAAATAAATACAGTCTTTACATTGATGGCTGGATCAAAGATATTACTAAAAAAAGAGAAGGTGAATTTATTAAAAAAGGGGAGTTTCTTTATTCTGTTTTTTCACCAGAATTAATTGATGCTCAATATAACTTTTTGCTTTCTTTTGAAGATAATAAATATTCTGATAAAAAATTAAAATATTATGGGATAAGCGATAAAGTGATTAATGAAATTAAAGAATCAAAAAAAATCATAGAAAATATTCCTTATTACGCTGAATCTGACGGATATATTAGAAATCTAAATATTAGAAAAGGTCAGAAAGCAACAATGAATAATATAATATTAGAAACCTATTTGAATAATAATTCTTGGATTGAAATTTATATACCTGAATCAAAAGCAGATTGGATTAATGTTAATAGCTTTTTTAATTTTGAATATTTAAGTGAAAAATATGATTCTGTTATTGAAATCATTTATCCAGAATTAAGAAATAATTCTGTTGTTGCACGAGCAACATTGAATACTTTTATTCCTGCTGAATCCACTATTGAATTAACCCTATTTGGAAAACCTATTAATAAAGCAATTCATATTCCTTTACAATCTTTATTATTAAGTGAAAAAGAAAACATTGTTGTAGTCAAAAATAACAATGGAAGGCTTGAAAGAAGAAATGTAAAAATAGGAAAAATAATTAATGATAGAGTTATTATTAAAGAAGGTCTTTATGAAGGTGAGGAAATAGTAACTTCTGGACAGTTTTTATTGGATTCGGAAGCAAGTTTAAATTCTGGTTTTAATAATATTAAAGGTTAAGAAAAATGTTTAATAATATTATAAGTTATTCTGTTTATCATTCTAAAATAATTGTTTTTATTTTTATTATTTTAAGTTTTTTTGGATTTAAATTAATAGAAAAAAATAATTTTGATGCGATTCCTGATTTATCTGATAAACAGGTTATTGTTGAAATTAATTATCCAAGTTCTTCACCTAAAACAATTGAAGAACAAATTACTTATCCATTAACACAAAAACTAATTTCAGTACCTAACACAAAAACAGTAAGAGGTTTTAGTTTTGTAAATAAAAGTTATATTTATATTATATTTGAAGATAATGTCGATTTGTATTGGGCAAGAAGTAGAGTATTAGAATATTTAAATAGTGCTGAAAGTATACTTCCACAAAATGCAACATATAATTTAGGATCAGATGCAAGTGGTGTAGGATGGATTTATCAATATGCATTAATTGATAAAACAAATACTTTTGATATTGAAGAATTAACAAGAATACAAAATTGGGAGTTAAAACAGAAATTAGAAAGTGTTAAGGGTGTTGCTGAAATAGCAACAGTAGGTGGTTTTAATAAAGAATTTAGAATAACTATAAACCCTTTTAAACTTATTTCTTATAATATTACAATTAATGATGTTATAAATTCTATAAAATCAAATAACAATGAAGTAGGTGGTGGATTATTAGAACAAGGTGAAAAAGAATTTCTAATACAATCTAATGGATTAATTACAGAAATAGAAGATATTAAAAATATTGTAATTAAATATAACAATGAAACAAAACAAGGCATAACTCTTTCTGATATTGGTTTTGTTGTTGAAAGTGCTAAATCAAGAAGAGGATTAGCTGAATTAAACGGACAAGGTGAAGTTGTTGGTGGTATTGTCGTTATGAGATATAATGAAAATCCACTTAATGTTATTAATAATATTAAAAATAAAATAAAAGAAATTAAAAAAACATTACCAAAAGAAGTAGAATTAGTTAGTGTATATGACAGATCTACTTTAATTAATAAATCTATTGATAATTTAGAAAACAAAATAATTAAAGAAATCATTATTATATCATTAGTTTGTTTTATACTATTTTTATCAATTAGCAGTAGTATTGTTATTATTATTACAATGCCTGTTTCTTTATTAATTTCATTTATTTTTACTTATTTCATGAATATTAATTTAAATATTATGAGTTTGGCGGGGTTAGCAATTTCTATTGGTGTAGTTACTGATTCTGCTATTGTTATGATTGATAATGTTTATAGAAAATGTAATAAATTTAATAAAAAAGAAATATTAAATGCATGTAAGGAAGTTGCTCCTTCACTATTCTTTTCTCTATTTATTATTACTATTAGTTTTATGCCTTTATTTATGTTAACAGGTCAAGAAAGTAAAATGTTTGAGCCACTTGTTATTACAAAATCTTTAATTATGGGAATCTCAACATTATTAACAATTACATTAATTCCTGCTTTGATAACTATTTTTATTAGAAAACCTATTAAAAGTGAAAAAGAACATTTTTTATTTAAACCTTTTATTTATTTATATAAAAATATAATTGAATTTCTTGTGAAATTTAAATTTATTAGCATAATTATAACTGTTCTTGTTGTGGGTTACTCTGCTTTTATAATTAAAGATATGAATTATGAATTTATTCCTGAATTAAATGAAGGTGATTTGTTATATATGCCGACCACACAACCAAGTATTTCAGTGTCAGAAGCCCAAAAATTATTACAAACTACTGATAAATTAATAAAACAAATTCCAGAAGTTAAAACTGTTTTTGGGAAAATAGGTAGAGCAGAAACAAGTACAGATCCTGCTCCTATGACAATGTTAGAAACAACTATTCAATTAAAAGATAAGTCAGAGTGGAGAGATGGTTATACTATAAAAGATATAATTAATGATCTTGATAATAATGTACAAATACCAAGTTTAAGAAATGCTTGGATTCAACCTATAAAAACAAGAATAGATATGTTATCAACAGGTATAAAAAGTCCAATTGCATTAAAGATATCAGGTAAAAATATTAATGATATAACTAATAATGCCATTTTAATTGAATCAAAGATACAAAATATTGATAATATAAAAAGTGTATATGCTGAAAAACTTTCAAAAGGGAGTTATTTAAATATTTATCCCAAAAGAAATATTTTAAATAATAATGGCATTAGTATTAATGAATTTCAAAACTATATTCAATATTTATTAGGTAATAGCCCTATTGATACATTATATATAGATAGAGAAAGATATGATGTAAGTTTAGAAATACAAAATAAGTATACCAGTAATATTAATACAATAAATAATACTCCTTTATATCTTAATGGCAGTTATTACTTATTGAATGATTTAGCAGAAGTTAAGGTTGAAGATTACCCTACTGTTATAAAATCTGAAAATTCTGAGTTAGTTAGCTATATTTATATTTATTTAAAAGATAATAATTATGAAAAATTTAAAAACGAAGCTGATTTAATTTTAGAAGAATTAAGTTTAAATAATACTTATTTTGAATGGATAGGTGATTATAATAAACTTGAAAATTCAAAAGAAAAATTTTCAATTATTATACCTTTAATACTATTAATTATTTTATTTATTGTATATAGTTTATTTAATTCTGGATATATTGCATTTGTTAATTTATTAGGTATTTTCTTTTCATTATCAGGAGCAATTATATTACTTAATATTTATAATTTTAATTTATCAATATCAACTGCTGTGGGTTTTATTGCCTTATCAGGATTAACTATTGAATTGTCTATATTAATGAGTTTATACATTAAAAATGAAGAAAAAAATAAAGTTATTAATGGTGCGGTTAAAAGATTAAGACCTAAATTAACAACAGCTTTAACAATTATATTAAGCTTAATACCTATAATGTATTCAATAGATACAGGTAGTGAATTCTTAATAAATGTTATAGCACCTATGTATTATGGAATTATATTTTCTTTTATTTATGTTTTATTTATTTTACCTATTTTATTAAGTTTTTATTTTAAAGATTAATATTATGAAAAATAAATTCATAAAAAAAGCCACTAAGAAGTGGCTTTATAATTCTTATACAATATTAATTTAAGTTATTATATCTTAAATAAGCTTCAATATCTGGATTTCTACCTTTAAATGCTTTAAACATTTCACTAATATCACCAGAACCACCTTTTGAAAGAAGAGTATTTAAGAACTTACTGGCTGTTTTTTTACAAAATACACCATTTTCTTCAAAAGACTCAAAAACATCTGCTGAAAGTACGTCAGCCCATTTATAACTATAATATCCTGCTGAATAACCACCAGCAAATATATGACCAAATTTATTTAAGAAACGATCATATTCAGGCGATTGGATTACAGAAGTTTCTTGTTTTACTTTCGCAAGAACACTATATGGTAATTCTTCATGATATTTGTGAATATCAAGATCCGCAATTGATAATTCAACTTGTCTCATTGTACCCATTGCATTCAAATAGTTTTCTTCTTGTTTTAGTTTTTCAATTAACTCTAAACTAATAGTTTCACCCGTTTTATAATGACCACTAATATGCTCTAAGATTTCAGGTTGAATACAAAAATATTCCATAAATTGACTTGGTAATTCTACTGCATCCCAAACAACTCCTGAAATACCTGCAACACCAAGTTCATCAACTTCTGTTAGCATATGGTGTAGAGCATGTCCCATTTCATGGAACAAAGTTCTTACTTCATCAAAAGAAAGTAGAGATGGTTTATTTTCAGTTTCTTTTGGAAAATTGCAAACAACAAAAGCAACTGGTAAATCCATTGTTTCTTTATAAGCAAATTTGTTTTGATAATCAGACATCCAAGCTCCACCTTGTTTACCTTTTCTTGCAAAAAGATCCATAAGTACAGAAGCAACTTTTTCTTCACCTTTATAAAGATCATAATAAAATAGATCATCATTATAAAGATTATCACCCTCTCTTAATTTGAAAGTAACACCATACATTTTTTCAATTAAATAAAATAAACCTGATTTTGCTTTTTCAAGTGGAAAATACTCTTTTATTTCTTCACCACTGATATTATATTTTTCACTTTTATAACTTTCAGCATAATAAGCAACGTCCCAAACATTGAAGTCTTCAAGACCATCTTTTTCCATTGCATAATCAGAAAGCATTTTTAATTCTTCTTTTGATTTTTCCTTTGTTCTATCTTTTAAATTATTTAACAATTCCAAAATTTCTTCATATGAATTTGCCATTTTTTTACTTAATGAAAATTCAACATAGTTATCATAACCTAAAATTTTCGCTTTTTGAGTTTTTAATTTTACAATTTCATTTAAAATAGGTTCATTATCATATTTTTCAATCAGTTCTTTTGAAGCTACTGTGGCACTTGCTTTATGAATTTTTTTACGCATTTCTCTATTTTTTAGATATTTCATAACTTCAAAATGATAAGGAGCAATTAGTTTAACAACATAATTTTCTTTTTCTTCTGCTGTAGCAAACTCTTTAAAAATAGAAAGTAAGCTTTCTGGTACACCTTCAAGTTCTTCTGCTGTTACTTCCATTGAGTATTCTGATACTGTATCTGTAATATTATTTTTAAATGTATTACCAAGAATTTGTAATCTTTCATTAATTTGATTTAGTTCTTTCTGTTTTTCTTCTGAAAGATCAATACCTGCATGTTTAAATGATTTTAATTCATCTTCTAATACCTTTTTTTGTACATCATTTAATTCTTTATCTTTCAAATATTCAAGAGCAATCATTAAATCTTTATTCTGACCTATTTTACTTGAATGCTCTACTAACTTAGGAATACATTCTTCATAAGCCTTGTCTAATGGCTTATTTTCAGTTACACCTGTTAAATGACTAACGATACTAAGAACTCTACTAAACTGCTGTTCTAAATGGTCAAGTTCTTTCATTGAATTTTCCCAAGTAATATCTTCTTTACTCATTTGAGTAATTTCATATACTTTATTTTGTACTTTTTCAATAAAATAATCTACTGTATTTTTTAGTTGCTCTGGTGATAAGTTTGAAAAGTCTAAATTTGAGTCTAATTGAATAATGTCTTTTGTCATATATGTATATTCCTTAATTATTTTTCGATATTATAACAAAGAAAATATAATTAATCAATCAATTTCTTAATTTCTTTTTTTGAGTATTTATTAAACTGAACACCGCATTTTTTTGCGGAATTCCATAATTTTTCTTCTTTTAATCCTGTATATTTAGATAATAAGTAAATATAGACACCTACAAAATCTTTTCCATGTGGATCTTCTTTTATACCCATTTCATATATAGCGTAATGAGCCATTTCATGAGATAAAACAAGTTTATTTAATCCCCATTCTTTTGATATATTTAAAGAAGGATTTATTGATCCATCAATGGCATATTTAAAATAACAATCACCATATCCAGAAATAAAATTTAATTCTAAATCTGATAACCCCTCGTTATCTATTATTTTTTGTATATATTTTCTGGCATCATATATTTTAAAATCTGAATTAAAAAAGCCTACTTTTTTAAATGCTCTTTCTTCCCAAGCATAAACTATATTTTTCTGATAATCTTTTCTACTCATTTTTATAGGAACATAAGTATTATTTTGAAGCATTTTTATAAAATATTCTGTTTCTCCATTTATGTAGTAAATTAAATGATGTAATTCTTCTTTATTTTGAGATATTATTTTAGAAGTTATTTTTTTAGCTTGCTTCATTACATATTTTTTGCACACTTCATTAGAATAATTTAAAGCTTGTTCTAAATTATCAAAAATACTTTGTTTAGTTTTATAGGTTTTTGTACCTACTGAAAATAAAACCTTCCATTTCATATAAATTAAAATTTTCCTTGACAATGATATTAGTTCTATATTATAATATCATAAATTTAAAAAAAAGGTATTACACAATGATTAAAAATATTATGCTTTTAATTACTATCTTATTCTCACATTTAACTTTTGCAAGTGTTATTTCAGGTGAAGGTGAAATTGTTAAGGTTGTTGATGGAGATACTTTTGATGTTAGAGCTTATAGAAGTTCCGATGTTAAAAGCTTGTTAGATTCAAGATATGTAGACAGTAAACATGTTAAAGGAAATGTTTTCCGTATTCGTTTATCTAATATTAATACAGAAGAATCAAAACATGTTGATGCTAATAGAAATACTGCTTTTGGACAAGAAACTTCACAAATTGTAAAAAGAACATTTTCAAATAAAGAAGTTACTTTTAGATGTTATGATAGAGGTTATTATGGAAGAGCCGTTTGTTCTTTACATACTGGTAATACAGATATTGGTTATTGGTTAATTTCAAATAACTATTCTCCTTATGTTACTAAGTATGGACAACATCCTGAATATAATAGACTATATTCTACGGCAACTAAAAAAGGTAAAAGACAGGCAACTGTTACGGTAAATACCGTTAGGCATTCTCATAGAGATAATGTTTTTCATAACAATACTCGCTACAATGAACAAGTTCAAGAAATTGAACAAAGATTTAGAGATAGTGTTAATCCTATTTTAGAAACAGCACCAGAAGCCATTCGGGGAATATCATTAGATAGATTTAAAAATCGTAATAATCAAAAACTTCAAGGAACTGGTAATTTAAGTTTGTTTAATAATAGATTAGGTAATAATAATTAATATAAAAAAAACCTGCAAGAGCAGGTTTTTTTATATTTTAAAAGAAATTAATCGTTACAATAAGCTGGTTTTAATACCTCATTCACATCAATATCTTTTACGGTATAACACTCACCTTCTACTTCACAAGCTCTTATACCATATTCAAAATTACTATCATTTTCTTTTAGTAAATAAGACACATTTCTAACACCTTCTTCTGCTGTAAATTTAGCAACTACTTCAAGAGTGCCTTCTTTCCAAGTTGTTTCAAATTCATCTCTTTTTACAATTTGGAATTCCATAGGAATAAGTGCTTCTGATTGAGTTATTTGTACGTTGTATAAATTACAAACATCAAGTAATGAATCCATTTTTTCAAGATAAACAGTATCTTCACAATTATCTTTACCTTCATAAAAATGATTTAATTCAGGTGAAAATCCATAAAATTGATCAGCGATAGTAATTGATTTATATGCATTTAGAACACCTGCACCACAACCATCAAATTCTGTACAATTTGTATTTGGTGTTACACCCTTTTTCAAGAAATATTCGGCTTGATCTTGTTGAAGTGAAGGGTATTTTTCTTTTATCAAACCTACAACACCACTTACAATAGCTGCTGAATAGCTTGTTCCTTCAACTCCTACTGAATTTTCATCTCTTGTGTACACATTACCTGCCTTTGCTGTATCTATGTTTACACCTAATGTTGTTAAATCTACATTATCACCATAATTTGAAAAACTTGCTTTATTAGTGGTTGTTGTGTGAGAACCAACATTAATTACATTTTCACAGTTTGCTGGTGAAACATTAGTACTATCTTGATCATTATTACCTGCTGATGTTACAACAATAATACCATTTTCTGTTGCAAAATTAATTGCACTTTGTAAAACAGCAGAACAGGTTGTATCTGAACCTAGACTAATGTTAATAATATTAACTGGTTCTGATATATCTTCTAATTCACCTACTGTTTGACCAGAAAGCCAATAAATACCTTTTGCTATATCACCTATTGTTCCTTCATCATAACTTGGAGTAGCAGTACAATCCGTTGTTAAACCTCTTACCATTACAAGGTCTGCGTCTACAATACCTGCGCCACCAATATTATTATTTTGAAGACCAGAAATTAGGTAAGAAACACTTAAACCGTGACCAGAAGTACAAAAACTATTTCCTGAATCATAAAAAGTAATATCCTCTGCACCTTGCTCTTTATCTTCTTCACCAGTTACGACATTCTGAGCTTCATCAAAAAGTATATCCGAATGTACAAGAGTTCCTGTATCAATAACACCTACTCTCATTTTAACATTTTGTTCTGCTTTTACATTAATTGCTCTTTCAATAGAACTTGCATAAGGGAAACTTCTGTTATCTCTAAAATGATCAAGATTACTATATCGTGGATCATTAAAAGAATTAACCATTGGATTCACTTCTGCATTACTTGCTTGATTTGTTTCATAATAAATACCAGTATCTGTATTTTCTCTTGATAACTTAATATTTAAATCAACACTTTCAAATAATCCAGTTCTATTTAGTTCATCTACCATATCATAACCATTATTTTCCAAAATAATATTGTGATATTCAAATGGAATAGTTTCTGATTTCTTAAATTTTATTCCATAATTTTGTAGTTCTTCAAGAGTTCTACCTTCTTCTAATTTAACTATCACATTTGTAAAGTTTTGCTCTTTTTCTACTTGTGATAACATATCATAATTTTCAATATTAATTTCTTGCGCTTGTAATTGGAAAGAAGAAGCTCCAATAATACTTGCCATTAATAGTGCTATTTTCATTTTTTTCATAATTTATTCCTTAATTACATTGACCGCTCATAAAGTTAACTGTTTCAAGTACTTCAAATTGACCTAAAAATTCCCAAGTCATATCATTACTATAGAAACCTAACTCTGTATTACCTACATATCTACTATATTGACCACCATCTTCGTCAGCTAAATGGATCTTAGTTACATTATCTAATGTTAACAAACTATCGTCCATTTCAGAAAATCCATTTAATATATTAATACCTGTCATGCCGATTTGATTATTTGCTGTTTTTAGTTCTTCAAGTTTAGAAGATAAATATGATAAATCTTGTTCTTCTTCTGGTTTTGCTTGTTCTGTTTCTATTTGAGAAATCACTTGTTCTACCGCAGCAATTTCAGATCCTCTACCAGATTCAAGTTCAGCAAGATAAGTATCTTTTTCACTATCAGTTAGCTGTTCTGTAATTGATAAGTAATCAGTATAAAAATTAAAAAGTTCTAATTCATCATTTCTTGAATTCATTGAAGTAAATTTTTCTCTTTCAAGTATTATTTCTTCATTTAACTGATTTAACTCTGCATTTATTGTGTCAATAATTTCAATTTCAACAGTATCAGTAACTACTGGCATTCCTGTTCTGTCATTTGCTGTTAGTGTTAAGGTAATTAAAGTATCTTCTGTTACATTAAAATCACTTAAATTAACTGTATTTCCAGAAATATTTGATTCGAAAGTTGTTGTTACACTTGGGTCTGATAAAGAACCTGTAACAAAGACTTGATCACCATTTAAATCTTCTGTTGTAAATGTAATTGCGATACTGTCATCTTCATTTACTTCATAAGGTATTACACCACTTGAAACATTTCTTTTCTGAATATTTAAAGTCGGAGATACTTCTGTTTTTTGTACTAAAAGATTAATGGTTACAGTTGAAGCTTCATTTTTATCATCAGCAGTTAATGTAAAGCTTCCTTGTATATTTTGAGTATATGCTTTATTAAATGTTGCTTCTATAACACCAGAACTATCATCTTCCTCAACAATTTCAATACCTGCACTTTCTAAACCAGAAATAGGAGAAACACTAAAAGTAAGTTCATCTCCATCTGAATCTTGTACTCCAAATGGAATTGTAACAGTGTGCATATCTTCGTTTTGGCTATTTGTTCCCTCTACTACAATTTGAGCAACACCATCTTCCATAGAACCATTTAGTACACTAATTTTTGGGGCTTCATTTTCACTGTTTACTACTGAAAAGGTAACTGTTCTTTCGCTTTCACTGTTTGAAGCTTCTTCACCTTCTGGATCTACTACATTTAATAAAACACTAAATGTATAATCTTCTTGAATATCTTCTACACTATAAGTTAGTGTTTTTGAAGATTGATCAAGAACCAAATCACCGATTAGCTCACTTGAATCAATTCCTAAAAGCTCATAAGATACAGATAGGTTACTTTCATTGTGAGCAGTATCCGCATCTGCTACATTATAGTTTACTACGGCTGTATCGTTTTCATCTAAATTTACTGAATTACCACTGGTTATTGTCAATACTGGTGCTGAATTTATTGGTTGAGGATTTTGATTTCCTCCATCCGTTTCAGTATCGTCAGAAGAACAACCAGCTAATGCAAGAGATATTGTTGTTGCTAATAGCGTCAATCTTAATTTTTTATTCATTTTATATTCCTCTAAAACTTCACATTAATCTTTTTATTAATACCATACAAAAAATAAATTAAAAGGTTATTTATTAGTCTTTTCAAGTACAGCATTTACTTTTTCAAAATATTCTTCATAACTTCTTACATCTTTACCTGTAATTAGATATTGACCATTAACAATAAATGCTGGTACACCAGAAAGTTTTGCGTCATTGAATATTTGTGCATTTTTTTGATTTAATTCTTTCATTTCTTCAGAACTCATTAGTTCTTTATATTTTTGTACATCTAAACCTTGCTCTTCAACAAAGGTAAAAATATCAGCAATTGCTGGATAGGCTTTCGGTTTTGAATCGTTAGGTGCAGCTTGATATTCATTCATTTGTTTAATATACATATCAAAAAGACCATTAACATGCTCGTCTGTTCCACCTACCATTATAAGGGCATTATAAATTGTTGAATCTATCATCCAACGTGGATTTTGTGTAATTGCATGCATTTTAACGAAATTAACATTTGGATTTGCTTTTTTCCAAGTTCTTACTGCTGGCTCAAATGATTGACAGTGTGGACAACCAAGCCAAAAAACTTCTAATAGAGAATTATTTTCAATACCTTCAATATTTACAGGATTGTCAAGTTTTTTATAATCTATACCTAATAAAACTTCGGTTGAAGAAGATGATTCTGCTTTTTCTACTACCTTTTCTACTTTTGCATTTGCTACTTCTTGATCTTTTGCTTCTAGTTTAGATTCACCACCACAAGCAGTTAGTGCCATTGTAATTAGTCCAATTGATAGTAATTTTGCTTTATTCATTAAATTCTCCTATTTTTTTATATAAACTTTTAAGATTTATATTAGTCTTTATTTTTATTTAGTCAATACCTAATTAAAATAAAAATCCTTTAAAAATAAGAGAATTTTATTTTTTATTATTTTTCATACCTTATTATTTAAAGTTATTATTGATTTTTTAATTAAAATAAATATTTTGTTGAATTATATAGATTAATAAGTTATAATAAAATTATAAAAAAGGATATTTAAATAATTATGAAAATTCAAAAAGAAGAAATCATTCACAAAGATAATTTATTCAATGATAATTTATACTTCGTAAAATATAATAATCATAAAGTTGCTCTTTATAGAGAAAGCAAATTATATATTTTAGGAAAAAATAATACATTGAAAGAGATTCCTTATGAAGAATCTAATATTTTTGCATGGTATAGTGATTATTCTAAAAATTCAGAAATATTAGAATTAATGCAATCTAAAAATATAGATACTTTATATAAAAAAGCACAAGAAGAAGTGTTAGATAAAAGACCAAAGTATGCAGCAGGTTTTTTATCAGAGGAAGATAAAAAAAAAATATTAACAAATTTTTCTAAATATATTCCTGAAGATTGGGAATTTATTTGTCATCATATGACAATGAATCTTGGTAGATTGCAGGAAAAAGACAAACATTTATTAGGTAAAGAATTTAAATCTAAAATTACACATTTAGGTATTGACAAAGATATTGGTATAATGGCTTTAAAAATAGATACTGATATTCCTTCAAAGAATGAGCATAAACATATTACCTTAGCCCTAAAAGAAGGTACTAAACCTTTTAGAAGCAATGATATACGAGAATGGATTGAAATTGAACCGTTAGAAATCTCACTTAAGGTAGGTGAGTTTCTAACAAATCAAACAATATCTTATGGAAAAGAAAATAAGAAAAAAAATAAACTTAAATATTAGTCTTTATTTCATTTTTTTCTAATGATAATTATATTCCATAATTTTCCTATCTACTTTTTTTAAATCTTCAAATCTTTTTAAGACAAAGTTGTTTTTATTTCCATACTTTTTTAATTCATCAAATTGTTCTCTAAAATAAATCGTCTGGATACCCCGTCCT
>CEUY01038032.1_pt1 | contig 30600 bp, 29 predicted proteins | sample 361481 | NCBI WGS metagenome assembly CEUY01 (sample SAMEA2622737, study PRJEB7988) | marine metagenome | isolation source: saline water (ENVO:00002010), including | reverse complement strand
CCGATTACATCTGCAGCTACCATAGTTACTGCTTCTGGAATAACTGGGTTAATTTTACCTGGCATTATGCTGCTTCCAGGTTGAAGGGCTTTTAATTCTATTTCAGATAGACCTGATAAAGGACCGCTGTTCATCCACCTTAAATCATTTGAAATCTTCATTAGTATGATTGCCAGATTTTTTAATTCTCCTGAAACTTGAACTGCATTGTCTTGAGCGCTTAATTCATGAAAGAAATTATTACTAGGGACAACTTTGCAAGTTCCTCCACTTAATTTAGAAAGTTCCTTAGCAAATAATTTAGGAAACCTCGGATGGGCATTTACTCCTGTTCCTATAGCAGTTCCTCCTAAAGGCATTTCATCCAACCTTTTTTCTAAAAAGACCAATGTCTCTTTAGAGTTTTTTAACTGAGAGGACCACCCAGAAAGTTCTTGGCTGAAATCTATAGGCATAGCATCCATTAAATGAGTCCTTCCTGTTTTTACTAAACCTTCTAAACTTTGAGCTTTTTTATCTATTGTGAGAATTAATTTGTCTAAAGCTGGATAAAGTTTCTTAGTTAAATCCATACTTGCACTTATTTTTATAGCTGTTGGAATAACATCATTGCTGCTTTGACTCATATTGACATCATCGTTTGGATCAATGTCTATTCCACTATATTTACTAGCTAAGTTAGCTATGACCTCATTGGCATTCATGTTTGAACTAGTTCCAGACCCAGTTTGAAATACATCTAAAGGAAAATGATCATTATGCTTACTCTGCCAAACTTCTTTAGCTGCTCTAGATATTGCATTGGCTTTTCTTACAGGAAGGAGCCCTAGGCTCTTATTCGCTTTTGCAGCGGCATCTTTAATTATTCCTAAAGAATCTACAAAAGAGTTGGTGAAAGGAAAATCCATTTTAATTCCACTAATAGGGAAATTATTAACTGCTCGTTGGGTCTGAGCTCCCCATAGAGCATTAAAAGGAATCTTTACTTCACCAAGGCTATCTTTTTCTTTTCTATAGCGTTTCTTTGCCATACTACTACCCCTTGAAGCTATATATTAACATTTAAGCTAAAAATTTAACGACAAAGGATTAGCAAGGTATAATTTTAATGGGGTGTAATAATTATGAGTAAAGAATTAGATGAAATCATGAGTAGCGAATCAAAAGCTGAAAAAGTTAATATAGATACTTCTTTAGGTAAGTTACCACAGAAAGAAAGAGGGTCTTTGCAGCAAATTGAATGTAAAACTATTGAAGAGCAAAGAAGACATCAACTTGAAAGACTCGCTAGTGGATTTAGAGTTTTCGCTCATTTTGGATTTGATGAGGGCTTAGCTGGACACATTACATTGAGAGATCCAGAGCACGAACATTATTTTTGGGTTAATCCTTTTGGCGTCCACTTTAATCAAATGTGTGTTTCAGATCTTTTATTGGTTAATAGAGAAGGTGAAGTTGTGCAAGGCGATCGGCCTCTTAATACCGCAGCCTTTGCTATACATTCTCGTCTTCACGAAGCAAGACCTGATGTAAATGCAGCAGCTCACTCACATTCTATGTATGGAAAATCGTTTTCTACGATGGGTAGATTATTAGAACCAATTACTCAAGATTCATGCGCTTTTTATGATAATCATGTGCTGTTCGATGACTTTACTGGCGTTGTTTTAGATACTGATGAAGGAGACAGAATTGCTTCAGCTTTGGGGGATAAGAGGGCTGCCATTCTCAAGAATCATGGTCTCTTAACCACAGGCGAAACTGTTGATGCTGCTGTGTGGGGTTTTCTATCAATGGATAGATGTTGTCAATCCCAACTTATAGCAGAATCTGTTGGTCAAATGGAAAGAATTTCTGACGAAGTAGCAGAAAGCACCAGAGCTCAGGTTGGATCAGAACCTGGAATGTGGGCTAGTTTTCAGCCTTTATACGATCTTATGCTTGAAAAGGATGATAGCTTTTTAAATTAATAAATTTATTTAGATAAAGCTTCTTCTACTTGCCAAAGAGTATCTTTTCCAAAAAAAATCTCGTCTCCAACGAAGAAAGTGGGTATACCAAAAGTTCCTCTTTTAACTGCTTCCTCAGTATTCGTTATAAGTTGAGTTTTTACCTCAGGATCTTGCATTTGTTCCATTAACCTTTCTGCATCAAACCCTGACTCGGTAAAGGCTTCTTTAATTACTTCTGGGTCATCCATCTTCTTTGGTTCTTCCCACATGTGCTTAAGTACTTCATCAATATACTTATCTAAATACCCATCCTTCTGAGCACCTATAGCTCCTCGTATTATCTGTAATGACATAACTGGGAAATGTGGATTCATCTTGAATTTATCAATCCCATGTCGTTCTTGAAAGCGCTGCATCTCAATAGACTGATACTCGTTTTTGTTAAGTATCCCGAAGAAAGCTTCCATAGGAGGTTTATTGTTAGTAGCCTTAAAAATTCCTCCTAATAAGACAGGAATATAATTAAATTTTGTTCCTGTACGTTCTTGAATACCGGATACTACTTTATGGCTTAAGTAGGCATTAGGACTTGCGAAATCAAAATAGAAATCAACTGTCTTGCTCATCATCTTCTCCTCTCATGGGGTTAATTGATTCTAATATATCTGAATAATCAAGTGTTAAGCAATAACCTTCTGCGTATGAATTAAAAAGTTTAATAGGAAATTCATCCTCATTTTGTGACATAACAAACAGAGTTTGGCATTTTTCATCTTCTGATAATCTCTGGTCACTAGATAGGTCATTAAATATAGAATTAACTGTCACTTCATCATTAACCATCAATAGACCTTGGTCTTCTTCCGAATCTAAAATCATATATTTTTCTTTATCTGACCAAGCTTTCCATTGCGGAAGGTCATTAGATCTACCCTTTCCTGGATCCCCAGAATATGCAAATTGAGCCCAGTAAGACATCATCTGGTCAGATAACTTCTTAGCTCCATCATAAGAATCTTTTATAACAAAATTCTTAATTATAAAACTGTCAAAAGCAGCTGGAAAAAGAAATAGAATTTCTAAGGCATGTGCAGCACCAGCCAAGACACCATAATCAACTCCCTGAATAATAGGTAAATCATCCCAATCAAACCTATAAACAAAAGTACTCTTATGTCCAGATCGAACTAATTCTCTTGCCGGAGAGTCAGCTGCTCTTTCTTTCCAAGAATCGGAAGCATACTGATTTACTGCATTGTAATAGTCAGGTCTCATAATTTCTAAAGGTAATTCATCAACTCCTATCCAAGAAAATATACCTTCTCCTTCTCCCCATTTAACAAATCTTGGATTCATCATGTTAAAGAGCTTAGATTCATATCTATTTGTTCCTAAGATTATGGGAACGCGAGTTAGTTGATTGTTAATGAAGGGTTCAAAAATACCGCTTTTACCCAATACATGTCCATCATTAAAAACCCTTGTCATTCCTCCCCTTTCAGGTGCAGCTTCAGAATATGCTGTTAATAACTCCTCAGGAGTTGAGTTTCTTAATAGATTTTCTAGTTCTTCTAAAGACATGCCATTTTGCAATTTTTTTGCTTCTAAAATATTTTCGGCTTTATTTTTACTTATCAAGAGTTGGTTTATAACTTCTTTAGAGCTCTGTATGCCAGAAGTTCCATTTTCAGGATAATACGATTCTGCATCTTCAATATCAGAATGAGAAATAACTCCGCTTTGGACTATAGCCTTGTGAAATAAGCCTCTTGCCAAAGGGGATGCATATAGAGCTGCTACGTTGTGTCCTCCTGCAGATTCTCCAAAAATAGTTACATTTTCAGGATCTCCACCAAAGGCAGAAATATTCTCTCTAATCCACCTTAGGGCCATAATGTTATCTAAAGTTCCGAAGCTACCTGAGGCGTCTTCTAGGCTTGAACCTTTTGTTCTTAATGAAGGATGTCTAAACCAGCCTAAGTTAGACATTCTATAATTTACCGTCACAACTATAACCTTGTGGTCTGAAACCAAATCTGAAGGATAGTACATATTCGATGAGCCAATAATATTAGCTCCACCATGAATCCACATCATGACCGGTATACTTTTATTAGAAAGTTCTTCTAAAGACCAGGCAGGAGACCAAATGTTCAGATAGAGGCAATCTTCTGAACCAGTCCACTCTCCTTCCTCTTCTTGCCTTCCTAAAATATCTTGAGGCTGAAAGCATTCTGGTCCAAATTCTTTGGCTTCAAATATAGATTGAAATGAAGAGGGTAATTGAGGGGCTTTCCATCTTAATTCATTAACTGGAGGTTCTGCGAAAGGGATTCCTCGCCAAGCGAAAATCTTTCCTTCTTTGTAACCTATCACTTCGCCTTGAGCTGTATTTCTTATAGAGTTCTCATCTAACTCCTTACTACAACCATAGGAAAGTAAAACTCCTATAATTAATAAAATATTTATTTTTTTCATAATACTCCTTTATTTAAATTTTAAGGCCTCATAGTCCTCTCTTTTATTCCAAGTTTTTGAGGTAAATTCTTATAGGCAGTTTTTACCCAATCACAAAGTAGAGGCCTTGTGTCCCTAGGGTCAATAATTTCTTCTATACCAAACATCTCTGCTGTTCTATAGGGAGATCTAACTTGATCTAATGAGTCTTCAATTTCTTTCTGTCTCGCAATAGGGTCTGGACTTGCTTCAATATCTCTTTTATAGGCTGCCATTACTCCACCTTCAATTGGAAGAGAGCCCCAATCGCCAGAAGGCCAAGCATAACGTAAATTTAGTTGATCTGAGTTACCATGACCACCTCCTGCAACCCCAAAAACCCTTCTAATTATTATAGAAACCCAAGGAACTGAAGCCTGCCATACACTGTATAAAGCTCTAACTCCATGTCTTATAACTCCTGATTCCTCTGCTTGAAGACCAATCAAAAAGCCAGGGTTATCAACAAAATTAATTATGGGGATGTTGAAGGTGTCGCAAATATCTACAAATCTAGTCATCTTCTCTGAGGCTTTTGCTGTTACAGCGCCTCCATCATGATTACAATCATTTCCTAAAATACCAACAGGATATCCTGATATTCTTGCTAAACCTGTAACAAGAGATTTGCCATAACCAGATCCAATCTCAAAGAAACTGTCCTTATCTAAAACTAAATCAATTATTTTTCTTATTTCGTAAGGAGCCTTTCGATCCTTAGGTATTATGGATATTAATTCTTCTTCTTTTCTGTCTTCTGGGTCATCATTTTTTCCTCTTGGAGGGACCTCCCAAACATTCGAAGGCATAAAAGAAAGAAAAGTTTGAATCTGTTTAAAGGCATCTTCTTCACTTGAAGCTTCATTATCAACTACCCCTGCTGTTTTTGTATGAATTTCACTTCCTCCAAGCTCCTCTCTTTCCATCTTCAAACCAAATGCTCTTTCTACTACAGGGGGGCCAGCAACAAACATTTGCGCACTTCCTTTTACCATTATGGAAAAATGGGATGCGACCACTCTTGCTGAACCTAATCCTGCTACTGAGCCCATACATGCACCAACCACAGGTACCATGCTTAAAAGCTTAACTATATTTTGCCAGCTAGGTAGTCCAGGTACATATGTGGCACCCATTGTCTCTAGGGTCTTAACACTTCCTCCTCCACCACTTCCATCCACAAGATTAACTAAGGGCAATCTTAAGTGCTCAGCAAGCTTTAAACTATATAAAGATTTGTTTCCAATTCTTGCATCAGCTGCTCCTCCCCTAACAGTAAAATCATCTCCAGCCACAACAATTTCTCTGCCTCCAATTTGTCCTCTCCCAAAGATAAAATTTGCTGGGATAAATTCCTTAATGTCTCCATTATCATCATAAGTAACCTTACCTGTAATTTCACCGGTCTCATGAAATGAGTCTTTATCTAAAAGTAAATCTATTCTTTCTCTAACGGTAAGTCTTCCTCTCGCATAGTGTTTAGCTATTCGTTCTATACCACCCATCTCCTTTGCAAGTTCAGCGCGTTTCTTTAATTCATCTAAATCTTTTTCCCAGCTCACATTTAACCTCTACAAGGTCTCTATATTCTCATACTTTTAAAAGCTTGCAAGCATTGCATTTGTTTCGTACATTAGAGCTGAGATTAAAGGAGAAAGACCATGCAAATAGCACCCATACCAACACTATCAGAAGAGATAAATGATATTAGGTTAAGAACAGCTGACATCGTAGGAAATAAAATTATTCCTAACGAAAGAACCATTTACTCTGGAGGAGAGAAGTCAGCAAAATTGAGGAAAGAAATAAGGAAAGAAGTAAAAAAACAAGGTCTTTGGGCTCCTCATTTACCTGAAGAATACGGAGGTATGGGAAATGGTTTTTTGACCCATGCTTATATGAATGAAATTCTAGCTTGGTCCCCATTAGGAAATAGACTATTTGGTGTAATTGCTCCTAATTCCGGCAATCAAAAAATTTTAGTTAAATATGGAACAGAAGAACAAAAGAAAAAATGGCTAATTCCTTTAATAAACCAAGAAATGGAATCAGGGTTTTCTATGACAGAACCTGATTCACCTGGTTCTGATCCTAGATCTCTTAAAACTACTGCTGTGAAAGAAGGAGATGAATGGGTTATAAATGGTCACAAAATTATGACCTCAAATGGTCAAAGGGCAGATTTTTTAGTGGTTATGTGTAAAACAGAAGAAGATGATGATGATTCTGGGAACGCTAATATGAAAATGACACAAATTATAGTGCCCACAGATACCCCGGGAGTTGAGAGAGTAAGGTCAGTGCCTATCTGGGGACACACAGGTGGGGATCATATGGAAATAAAATATAAGGACGTAAGGGTTCCAATAGAAAATGCCTTAGGAGCAAGAGGGTCAGGCCATCAAGCTGCACAAGATAGATTAGGAGCTGGAAGAGTCTATCATTGCATGAATACAATTGGTCAAATGTGGAGAGCTTTTGACATCATGGTTAGATACTCAACTGAAAGAGAAGTCCATGGGGGTAAATTAGAAACAAAACAATTTATCCAAGGTTTTATTGCCGATTCATATATAGACATACAAGCAGCTAGATTGATGACTATTCACTGCGCGGAAGTAATGGATAAAGAAGGCAATGCTAGAGTCGATATTTCAGCTATTAAAGTGTTTGTACCTGAAGCAGGTGGCAGAGTAGTAGATCGAGCAATTCAAATGCATGGCTGGAGGGGAGTTTCTAGCGATCTGCCATTAGCTGGAATGTTCCAAGGGTTTAGAACATTAAGGCTGGCAGATGGACCAGATGAAGTTCATAGAATACTTATAGCAAAAGAGATACTCAAAAAATACCATGATGGTCTCTCTTGGGACTTTGGTGTTTAGAACTAGCTGGACTTAGAAACTAGCTTAACTGTTGAAGTTGCAGAAGCTACGAGCTTTTCTTTTTGATAAAGCTCGCTAGCTAAATAAACAATACTCCTGCCCTGCTTTAAAATTCTAGCATTACAAATAAGTTTTCCAGGGTGCGATGGGCCGAGAAAACTCACGTTTATATCAAGTGTCATAGGGTAAAACTCTCCTTCTAGTAGAGCAATCAAGAGGTGAGCCATAGGTGCATCCAGCATTCCTGTTACAAAACCTCCTTGGACTATTTGATTATCAGAGTGGCAAAATTCAGGTATCGCTTCAAATTCCATTTTTAATTCTGGAGGCTCAGATTGGAAACTAATTGCCTTGCCACCTAATGTTTCAATACAAGGAGCTGTATGAGAAAGGAGCATTTCTAATTTATCTTTGTCACTCATGTAAACTGTCCTTTTAAGTTTTAATAAAATAAGTCTAAACTATAAATAAAAAAGGATAAATGAATGAATGCAGCGGATGCCCTCCTCAAAACACTGGTTAAGAATGGTCTAGAAGTAGTCTTTGCAAATCCTGGCACGTCAGAAATGCATCTAGTTGCTGCAGTTGATCATTACCCTGAAATTAGACCAGTATTGGGTTTATTTGAAGGAGTTGTAACAGGAGCTGCAGATGGTTATGCAAGAATGTCAGGAAAAGCTGCAGCAAATCTTCTTCATCTAGGACCGGGTTTAGGAAATGGATTTGCAAATATCCATAATGCCAAAAAGGCTAGATCACCTATGATTAATATAGTAGGAGATCATGCCACTTACCATCTTAAATACGATGCTCCATTAACATCAGATCTTGATGGTTTGGCTAAATCAAGTTCTGATTGGGTTGAGCGAGTTAATAGTCCTGATGAACTGTCTGCAGGAGGAGCAAGAGCTTGGCAAGCTGCTCACAACTATCCAGGAAAAATTGCCACCTTAATAGTTCCAGCAGATTGTGCTTGGAGTGAAACTAATAAAGAAAGTGGAATACTAAAGAGTAATGAACCAAAAAAAATTGATGAAGAGGTTTTAAAAGAAGCGCATCGGGTGTTAACGAGCAAAAGTAACTCTTTAATATTTCTAGGTGGTGATTTTCTTGATGAAGAATCATTATCTTTAGCAGCTAGGATAGCTTCAAAAACAGGTGCTAGATTAGGAACTGAAACCTTTAGAAAAAGACAAAGAAGGGGACAAGGAGTGCCTGTAGCAGAACCTTTACCCTACTTCGCTGAACAAGCTGAAGAGTTCCTTAAGGGCATAGAAAATATTGTTTTTATTGGTTCAAAACCTCCTGTTTCTTTCTTTGCTTATCCAGGAAGAAGAAGTTTTCTATCCCCAGAAAATTCAAAACTTGTTCAGTTAGCTACTTTTGAACAGGATGGAAAAAAGGCATTAGAAGAATTATGTGGAATGCTAGGAGCAACTGATATTGAAGAAGAATTTTTTCCTAAGAATCTACCTTCTGCACCTTTAAGTGGAGAGTTAGACCCTTCTCATGTAGGTTCAATAATAGGAGAACTTCTCCCTGAGGAAGCCATAGTATCTGATGAAGCGGCTACTTCAGGGTTTGCTGTATACCCGAATACATGGAACTCTAAACCACATGATTGGTTATCTCTAACTGGAGGCTCTATTGGTCAAGGTCTACCTTTAGCAACTGGAGCAGCTATAGCTTGCCCTGATAGGCCAGTTATTTGTCTACACGGAGATGGAGGAGCTATGTATACAATTCAATCTATTTGGACGCAAGCTAGAGAGAACCTTAATGTAACTAATATTATATTCTCTAATAGAGCTTATGCCATCTTGAAAATAGAGTTAGAAAGAGTTGGAGCTTTACAAACAGGTGATAGAGCTCAATCATTATTTTCTCTCGAAAACCCTTCTATTGATTGGGTCTCTTTAGGAAAATCTCTCGGAGCAGACTCTTACACGGCTTTAACTATTGAAGAATTTAGAAAAGCATTTTCTTTTTCAATAAAAGAAAGTGGACCATCTTTAATAGAAGTTAGATTTTAAAAATGGTGGCGGATGAACTGCTGCAACGCCCAACCAAAAATTTAGAGTCCACCCACCAAGGTGAGCAGGACACAGTCAAAAAGAGCTTAAGTAGCTGATTTAGGGTGATTCTGCGCCCTGCCAAGTAGTTAGTGTGGCTCCTTTGAGAGGTATTTTTTGGGGGAGAAAACACCACGACCAACTATTGATAATAATTATATACAATTATAAATATAATGTATAGTATAAAATTGGTCGGGACGGCTGGATTTGAACCAGCGACCACTTGACCCCCAGTCAAGTGCGCTACCAGACTGCGCCACGCCCCGCTAACCTTTAGATAGTTTCTTTATTTCTTTTAAAATATCTTCTAGGTCTTTAATCAAATCTAATGATTCTGGTTTATTAATTACTTCTTTAGTAATTAATTTTTTATTTGCACCTGAAATTGTCATTCCTTCTTCATACAATAGATGCCTAATTTTTTTTATGGTCAATAAGTCTTCCTTTTGATAAAAACGTCTTCCCTTTCTAGTTTTTGGTTTCAAAATATCAAATTCTTTTTCCCAGAATCTCAAGGTATGCTTTTTTACAACGCATAACTCGGAAGCTTCACTTATAGTAAAATATTTTTTATTTGGGATATTTAGTAGGCTATTGTCCTTCACTCAGCTCTATCTTTCTTTTCAATTTAGGCCCAGCTTTAAAGCTGACTACACTCCTGGCACTAATAACTACATCTTCACCTGTTTTAGGGTTTCTACCAGGTCTTTCTTTTTTATGATGGATTATAAAATTCCCAAAGCCAGAAAGCTTAACCTCCTCACCTTTATTTAAAGAGCTCTTAATCTCATCTACAAAGAGCTCGACTAACTGCTTTGATTCAAGTTTAGTTAACCCTAAGACACTATTTAAATAGTTTGCTACATCTTTTTTAGTAATTGTTTTAGCCATTAAGATCTTAATTTAGCATCAATCTTTTTTGAGAGAAATAGAACTATATTTTCGACTATCTTATCAATTTCTATATCAGTAAGTGTTTTAGTTTTTGACTGCCAGCTTAAAGTATAAGTTAAGCTTCTTTTGTTCTTTGGAATCCTATCCCCTTCATAGATATCAAAAAGGTTTATCTTTTTTATATTTTTACCGCATTTAGACTCTATTAATTTTATAACCTCATTATTAGAAATATCATTACTTACAATAAAAGATAGATCTCTGCTCGCTACGGGGAAACGTGAAAACCTTTTGAAGTTTGAGGTAATTTTCTTTGGCAGACCATCAGCTAAGACTTCAAATAGAATTACCTCTTGTTTTATATTTAATTGTTCGAGGTTCTTAGGATTTACTGCCCCTAGATAACCTATTTCTTTATCGTCTTTTAGTATTAAAGAGGTTTTTCCAGGGTGCATAAAAGGTAAATCAGTTTTAATAAAATCGTAGTTACTACTTCCTCTTAAAATCTGTTCTAAGTTACCTTTTAAATCATAGAAATTAATTGGCTCCTTAGTATTAGACCAATAATTTCTGTTATTTAATCCGGTAATTAAAGCACCAATTACTTCTTTTTGAGAAATCTTATTATTTTTCTGTTTTTGAAAAACTGATCCAAGTTCAAAAATTGCTAAATCTTCACATCCTCGATTACAGTTGTAAAATAAAGTATTTAGTAGACCAGGCAGTAAACTAGGCCTTAAGGTTGTCATATTTTGAGAAATAGGATTTTGAATAAAGACAAGATTTTCTTCTTTCTCAGTAATAAGTGCCTCCTCCTTATCTATGAAGGAATATGTTATAACTTCATTAAAGCCCATAGTTTTAAAGGATTCTCTTAAAGAATAATTTAAAGGATCTTTGCCTTTGCTAAAGAAAGGCTTTAAAGAGGTCTCTTCAATATTGTTATACCCTTTTAACCTAGCAACTTCTTCTGTTAGATCTTCTTGAATACTAAGGTCAAATCGCCAAGAAGGGATATTTACTTTTATAATTTTCTGATTAGTTTTAGATAAATCGATCTTCATGCCTAAGTTTTCTAAAACTTTCTTAACACTAGAGGTCTTAAAAGAAGAGCCAAGAGATCTATTAATATTATCTACATTAAGTTTAATTTTCTTATCTTTTGGTATAGAGGAATTCTTTTTAAATTCTTGAACTGGTGCAAATTCTCCTCCTAGAAAATCAAAAATTAAGCTGCTAGCTCTTTCGATAGCAAATCTTTGTAGTTTAAAATCCACCCCCCTTTCAAATCTAGTAGAAGCTTCAGTTTGTAGAGAAAATCTTCTAGCCCTACCTCTTATGTATTCAGGTTTAAAAAAAGCACTTTCTAAATAAACACTAGAAGTTGCTTGAGAAATACCAGAATCCGCTCCCCCCATAATGCCTGCCAATGCCACTGCCTTAGTTTCATCTGATATAACAAGACAATCTTTACTTAACTTTATAGAACTTTCGTCCAACAGTTCTATTTGTTCTTTTTCTTTGGCAAACCTTACATTTAAATTTCCATTAAGCTTCTTGCTATCAAAAGCATGTAAAGGTTGACCTAACTCCAATAATACGTAATTTGTAATATCTACGATTGGATCAATAGATTTGAAATTACTTCTCTTAAGTCGTTCTTGAATAAGAGGCGGGACTTTATCTTTTAAGTTTAGACCAGAAATGTACCTTCCTGAATAGATAGGAGCTTCATCTGAAACCTTAACCTCTATTGGACTTTCTGCAGAAATTTTTATTTTTCTTATTTCTGGTAATCTAAGCTTTAAGTTATTTAAAGCAGCAACTTCCCTTGCCACTCCCAAGACACTAAAACAATCTCCCCTATTGGGGGTTAAATCTAGTTTAATAACAGTATCTGTACCGGTTATTTTTGATTTGAATTTTGAAAAACCTTCAACTTCTAGGCCCAGCATGGTTAATTGATTACAGAGCTCATCATCAGAAAATTTTATTTCAACAAACTCTTCAAGCCAATTCCTACTAATCTGCATAATCTTACGGGAATTGTTTTAAAAACCTTAAGTCATTTTCAAAGAATAACCTTAGATCAGGAATGTCATATTTTAAAACAGCCAATCTTTCTATTCCAAGTCCAAAGGCAAATCCAAAGAATTTTTTTGAGTCTATTCCTGACATCTCTAATACTTTAGGATGTACCATTCCACAGCCTAGGATTTCTAACCAGCCTTTCTTCCATCTAATATCTACTTCTGCAGAGGGCTCAGTAAATGGGAAATAAGAAGGACGGAACCTAAGATCCATCTCTTCTCCAAAGAAGTCTTTAATGAAGTCATTTAATAGACCTTTTAACGAAGAAAAGTTAGCATCTTTTTCAACTACTAACCCTTCTATTTGGTGGAACATGGGTGTATGCGTTAAATCTGAATCTTTTCTATAAACTTTTCCAGGGCATATTATTCTTAATGGGGGAGCTTGCTTTTCCATAGTTCTAACTTGAACTGGAGAAGTATGAGTTCTTAATAAAACACCATTGTCTAGATAAAAAGTATCATGCATATCTTTTGCAGGATGGTCTTTCGGTATGTTGAGAGCCTCAAAATTGTAATAATCAGTTTCAGCTTCTGGACCAGACTGAACATCAAAACCAAAAGATTTAAAAAAATTGGATATTTCGTTAATAGTAGATGTAACTGGATGAAGGGTTCCAATTCTGTTTTGCCTTCCAGGCAAGGTAACATCAATACTCTCTTCTGCTAGTCCTTTTAAATATTTCTTCTCTATAAGAGATTCTTTCTTTAATTGAAAAATATTCTCTAATTTATTTTTCAATTGATTAAGGGACTTGCCTTGCTCTTTCCTCTCATCTTTTGGCAGTTTTCCTAAACTTCTCAAAAGTAGGTTTATTTCTCCGTTTTTTCCTAAAAGATCTATATAGCTTTTATCTAAAGACTCAATCTCTTTTGCATTTTCTAGTTTAGCTATAGATTTTTTAGATAAAGAAACTATATCCATAAAAGAATTCTCCTTGAATAAACTTTATTATAGAGAATATATTTATATGTAGGAGACTATGTGGAAAAAAATTCTTATGCAGCTATATTTGATTTAGCTTTCTCAACAAGAATAGAAAATCCTTCTTTGTCATTTACAGCAATATCAGCAAGAGTTTTCCTATCTAACTCAATTTTTGCTTTCTTCAACCCTGATATAAGCTTGCTATAGGATATTCCATTTTCTCTCGCAGCAGCATTAATTCTAACTATCCATAAAGATCTAAAAACTCTCTTCTTTTGTCTTCTATCTCTGTAAGCATACTGCCCAGATCGCATAACTGCCTGTTTTGCAACCTTATAAGTTCTGCTCCTAGAACCCCTAAAACCTTTTGCTTGTTTTAGAACTTTCTTATGACGTTTTTTTGCCGTAACGCCTCTTTTTACTCTTGCCATTTTAATTAATTACTTTTCTTTAACATTCGATCAACTTTTTTTTGATCTCCTTTTGATATTTCCACAGTTCCTCTAAGTTGTCTTTTATTTTTTGTAGTTCTTTTAGTAAGAATATGATTCTTATTAGATCTTTTCCTTTTTAAACCACTACCTGTTTTTTTAAATCTTTTGGTAGCTCCACTATGTGTCTTTAATTTTCCCATTACTTTTACTTTTTACTTGGTGCCATCATCATTACAAGCTGTCTTCCCTCCAAAGTGGGAAACTGTTCTACATTTGCCATCCCTTCTAGGTCTTCTTCAACTCTCTTCAGAAGCTGCCTTCCAATATTTTGATGAGCCATCTCTCTTCCTCTAAACCTTAAAGTAACTTTTGCTTTATTTCCATCTTCTAAAAAACTCCTAATTTTACTAACCTTAATCTGATAATCATTCTCTTCTGTTACTGGTCTAAATTTAATTTCCTTTATTTGAATCTTCTTCTGTTTCTTCTTGGATGCTGATTTCTGCTTTTTTCTATCAAAGATATGTTTTCCATGGTCCATTAACTTACAAACTAATGGATCACCTTCTTTAGCCATTTGTACTAAATCTAATGAGGATTCTTTTGCTTTAATAAGCGCCTCTTTTAGTGGAACTATACCTAGCTGCTCTCCTTGTGCTCCAATAAGTCTAACTTTATTAGATTTTATCTCGTCATTAATAGGCAATCTTTTTGATCTTGATCGATTATTAAAATTATTTTTTATACTTATAGGAAACTCCTTATTTTATTTTCTTCTTTCAATATCTTTTCTGAATATCGTTAAAAAATCTTTACTTTTCATTACACCCAAGTCTTTTGAGCCTCTACCTCTGACTGAAATGGTATCATTTTCAACTTCTTCATCTCCAACTACAAGCAAATAAGGTACTCTTTGCATAGAGTGGTCGCGAATTTTATAAGTGATCTTCTCATTCCTCAAGTCACTTTCGACTCTAATTCCACTTTTTCTTAATTTTTCTGCTACTTTTTGTGCATATTTACTATGTTTATCAGTTATATTGACTACAACTGCTTGCAATGGACTTAACCAAACTGGTAAAGAACCGGAATGGTGTTCAATCAAAATTCCTATAAATCTTTCGAATGAACCTAATATAGCTCTATGCATCATTACTGGTCTATGCTTATCTCCATCTTCTCCCACAAAATTTGTGTCTAGCCTTTCAGGAAGATTAAAGTCAGCCTGTAAAGTTCCGCATTGCCATTCTCTATCTAAAGCATCTGTTAAAACAAAGTCTAATTTTGGACCATAAAAAGCTCCATCCCCCTCTGCAATTTCATAAGGTAACCCCAATTTATTTATGGCATTTTCTAAAGATGCCTCTGCTTTATCCCAAATACTGTTGGGTCCTACTCTAACTTCTGGTCTTGTAGAAAGCTTAATCTCAAAATCATTAAACCCTAAATCTTTGTAGACTTTAGATAAAACTTCAATAAAGCTCTTTGTTTCTGATTCTATTTGTTCTTCAGTACAAAAAATATGTCCATCATCTTGTGTGAATGCCCTTACTCTCATCAAGCCATGTAGAGTTCCAGAAGCCTCATATCGATGACAAGAACCAAACTCAGCTAAGCGTATAGGCAGGTCTCTATATGACTTCAAACCCTGATTATATATCTGCACGTGACAAGGACAGTTCATTGGCTTCAAAGCATTGACTCTTTTTTCATTTGCATGCTCCTCATCAATTTCTGTGATAAACATATTTTCTCTATACTTATCCCAGTGACCAGAATCTTCCCATAACTTCCTGTCAACTATTTGAGGAGTATTTATTTCTTGATATGAAGCTTCTTTCTGTTTTGCTCTTATGTAGTCTTCTAATATTCTGTATATAGTCCAACCATTAGGGTGCCAAAAAACCATACCTGGAGCTTCTTCTTGAAAATGAAAAAGATTTAACTGCCTTCCTAGTTTTCTATGATCTCTTTTTTCCGCCTCTTTTAAGTTTTCTAAATATTTATTTAGATCTTTCTTGTCTTTCCAAGCGGTACCATAAATTCTTTGTAGCATTTCATTAGTTGAATCGCCCCTCCAATAGGCTCCAGCCACTTTTGTAAGTTTAAAAGCTCTTAGATGCCTCGTATTTGTAACATGTGGACCTCTGCACATATCTGTATATTCCTTATGGTGATATAAAGCAATTACCTCATCTTTGGGGATCTCATCTATTATTTGTAATTTATAATCTTCTTTTCGATCTTTAAAAGTCTTTTTTGCTTTACTTCTTGATACCACCTCTCTAACCACTTCATAATCCTCTTGCGCTAGATCTTTCATCCTATTCTCTATCTTTAGTAAATCATCATCAGAAATTTTCTGATCAAGAAGAATGTCATAATAGAATCCATCATCAATAGTAGGCCCTATTGCTAACTTTACTTTTGGATATAACTGCTTTAGAGCATGCGCCAATAGATGCGCACAAGAATGCCTAATAATTTCTAGACCTTCATCAGTATCAGTAGTTAAAATTTCAATTGAGCTATCCTCTTTTATAATTTCTGAAGCATCTACTTTGTTTCCATTGACTCTTCCGGCTACTGTAGACTTTGCTAATCCTGGGCCTATATCTGAAGCCAATTGATCAATTGTAATTGGTTCTTGAAAGGTTCTTATGGAGTTATCTGGGAGAGTTATTTTAGGCATAGTCAGTGGTGACCCCTACTAAAGGTCACTTGTATTAATCAATTTTATTTTTGTTTTATTAAGCATGCAAGGTTTCTAGGGAGAAAGAAAGGTTTTTGTCCATATAACTTGCTCTTTTTCTCTAAATTCTTCAGGCAAGCTGTAAAGCTCTCTTTTATGTAATCTGTTATTCTCGTTAGTCCAAAATTCAATTTCTTTTGGAATCAATAGAAATCCTCCCCACCTTTTAGGCCTAGTAACTGATTTTTCTTTTAAGGAAACCTCTAATTTTTCTGCCTTTTTTAATAATTCTTTATAACTAGAAATTTCCTTGCTTTGTAAAGATACTGTTGCTGAGATTTGTGATCTTCTTGGGCGTGAATAAAAATATTCGTCAGATTGCTTTTTTGAGGTTTTCTTACATATTCCCTGAATTCTGATTTGCTTATCTGTAGCAGGCCACCAAAAATTTAAAGCAGCAAAAGGATTTAAATTTAATAGGTTTCCTTTTTTACTTTCATAATCTGTGTAAAAAATTAGGCCTTCATCAGATAAAGATTTAAGTAAAACCATTCTTGAAGAAGGCTTTCCGCGTAAGTCAGAAGTTGAAAGACACATTGCATGAGGTAAAGGAACATTCAGCTCAATAGCTTCCTTTAACCAATTATTTATTTTGACTATTGGTTCTTGGGATATATTTCTAGATAAAAATATTTCCATAAATTATTTTTCTGCAATCCAGTAATCTAAGCTAAGAAACTTACCTCCCCCCATCAAAAGCAGTATTAACAACATTACGATATAAGTCACTGGCATCTCGATTCCATTAGATTCTTGTGCCCAACCATTTTGTAAGTGAATAAAATAAATAAATAAAATATTAAGAGTAATAAGTGGAACGCAAGCCCATCTAGTAAAAAGTCCGATTATTAACAACAAAGCACCCCCCATTTCCGTGACTATTATGGTCCAAGTAAAAATATCAGGAAAAGGAAGATTTAGAGATCCTATCCAAGAACTAAGTTTATCAAAAGAATCGATCCTATTTGTACCTGAAGAGTAAAATACATAAAAAAGGTACAGTCTAAGAGATGTTAGACCTAGAAAATCTAATTTATTTAAGCTTTTAAGAAATTTATCTAAGTTCAAAATTAATTTCATTATCAGAATTATAATTTCTCAACCAATACACTCCCAGCAGAGTAACCTGCTCCAAAAGAACAAATAACTCCTATATCACCTTTCTGTAAATCTTGATTGTATCTATGAAATGCAATTATAGAACCAGCAGAACTAGTGTTAGCAAATTCATTTAGAACTATAGGAACTTCAATTTCATTAGGCTCTCTGCCTAGTAATTTCTTTGCTATGTGCATATTCATGCTTAAATTTGCTTGATGTAGCCATAGCCTTGAAATGTTTTCAATTGAAAGGTTATTATTTGAAATCTGCTCTTCAATCAATGAGGAAACCATTGGAATAACTTGCTTAAACACTCTTCTTCCTTCTTGAATAAACAATTTATCAGGAGCATTAGAATCTGCATTTTCAGCTTTGTTAAGAAAGCCAAAATTATTTCTTATATTATTTGAAAATACAGTCTTAAGCTTTGTACTTAAGATCTTAAAACCTTGAGAAGAGCTCTCTTTTTTTTCCAAGACTACTGCGGTACAAACATCACCAAAAATAAAATGGCCGTCTCTGTCTTTAAAGTTTAGATGTCCGCTACAAATTTCTGGATTAACAACTAAAACACAGTCTGATAAGCCTGATTTAATATCATTAACTGCATTCTGAATTGCAAAAGTTGAAGAAGAACAAGCTACATTCATATCATAGGCAAAACCTGTTACACCCAACAATTCCTGGATTTCAATAGCTATTGCAGGATAAGCTCTCTGTAGATTTGAACAAGCACAAATAATTGAATCTATGTCTTCAATTGATTTTCCAGCATTCTTTATAGCTTTCTTACAGGCATTTACAGCGATATCAGCCTGGATAGACGGCTCTTCATTTGTCCTTTCTTCTAATGAAGGTCTCATTCTATGAGGATCAAGAATACCCTCTTTATCTAGAACATAGCGATTCTCTATACCAGAAGCCTTTTTTACAAATTCTTCTGTTGAATACTCTAACGGATCTAATTTGCCTTCTTCTATCTGATTGCGGTTTTCACTATTGAAAACATCTACAAAAGCATTATAGCTTTCCACTAACTCTCTATTGCTAATTTTTTGTTCAGGTATAAAGACACCTGTACCGCTTATTACTGCATCCATAATATTAAATTCTAAAGATCTAACAAACTAATGTAAAAACAAAGCAAAAACAAGCGCTAATCACTTTTCTTAGTCTTGATCGATTCATAGGCTTCTTGTATTTCAATAAATTTCTCTTTAGCTTTAACAATCAATTCTTCAGGTAGTCCTTTTGAAATTAAAGAATCAGGGTGAAATTCTTTTCTCTTCTTTCTATATATCTTTTTGATCTCTTCTAGGCTCATATCCTCAGAAACCCCAAGAACTGCATAGGCATTATTAGTATCTTTAAATAGAAATTGCGACTTTAAGTTTTCAAAAATATTTTGATCTAGATTAAAAATAGTTAAGGCTCTCAGTAATAATTTTTCTTCATTCTTATGAAGTAATTTATCTGATATCGCTAATTCAAATAGTAATTCATAAAAAAATAGCAAAGCATTGGGGTTTTCCTTTAGTAAAGAGGAGAGTTGTGATGCATAATCTTCAAAACTATTTTTATCTTCCTTTGCTTGATTAAAGACCCTTATAGCAAGTGCTCTTTGCTCAGAATTAAATTTAAGTTTATTTTTAATAACAAAGTCAATAGATCTGATTTCCTCCTTTGTTACTATGCCATCAGCCTTTGCTAACTTGGCAAAGCACGCAAATAAAGCTGTAAAGAAAGCAACTTGATGCTGCTGGTTCTTATTGATATTAAAAGTTGAATTACTCTTACCAAATCGAGAACCTAAAACACCTCCTATCAGAGCTCCTAATGGACCTCCCAATGTAAATCCAATCATTGCTCCAATTGCGGAATTCAAAAAAGACATTTTCCTAAATTTTTTATTAAAAATTACTTAAATAGACTGATAGTATGTTACTGTAATATTTAAATTGTTAAAGGAATAAAGGGAAACTTATGCCACTTCCAGTAGTAGACTATTTAAAAATTCCAGAAAATGGAGACCCCTATTTAGAAGGACACAAATGTTCTTCTTGTGGTGCAATTTTTTTGGGAGAAAGAACAGTATGCTCGAATTGTACTGCTAGAGACACTATGGAGCCTATAACATTAAGTAATAAAGGGAAGCTATACTCCTACTCAATAACTTTTAGGTCCTTTCCTGGCATAGATGTTCCATATATTTCTGCAATAGTAGATTTAGATGGCGGGGGGACAGTAAAAGGAAATCTAATTGAGTGTGATCCAGACCCTGATAAGATTGAATTTGATATGCCTGTTGAAGTAGTTTTTGATGATGCATTAGGAAGAAAAGATTCTGATGGTAATTCTTATCTTAGCTATTTCTTTAAACCTATTTCTTGATATTTGATAAAGGAGAAAAAAAATGAGTGATGTTTATGTTTTAGGTGTGGATATGATTAAGTTTGGTAGATTTCCTGAAAGAAGTGTTCCAAATATTGGCTCTGAAGCGGCTTTAATGGCTCTTGATGATGCAGGTTTGACTATAGAAGATATGCAGGCTTTATATTGCGGAAACCTTGGACAAGCTAGTGCCATGGTAGGACAACGAATCCTACAAGAAATAGGGCAAACAGGTATTCCAGTAGTGAATTGCTCAAATGCCTGTGCTACAGGGGCTACAGCTTTTAGAGAAGCATGGACTTCAATTAAGGCAGGTCTTTATGATGTAGTTTTAGCTGTAGGAGTTGAGCAGATGGGTAAAGGTTTACTAGGTGGTACAGGTGGAGGAAAAGGGATTCCAAAAGAAGGACTTTTAGGTTCAGGCACTATGCCAGCAGTATTTGCAGAAGCCGGAATGGAACATGCAAGAAATCATGGAACTACCTTCGAACAATTCGCAAAAATTTCAGTTAAAAACCATCATCACTCAACCATGAATCCAAAAGCGATGTATCAAATTGAAACACCGTTAGAAGATGTGATGAATGCTGAAATGATTTCTTATCCTAATACTAAATTGATGTGTTCTGTTAATGTAGATGGCTCGGCAGCTGCCGTGCTTGTTTCAGAAAAAAAGGCTAAGGAGCTAGGGATGGAAAGAGCAGTAAAAATAAAAGCTTCTGTTATAACTAGTGACCCATACCAAGAAAGGGATTTAGTTATGCCTGATGTGAATACTTGTACAAGAAAAGCTGCAAAAGAAGCATACGAAATGGCAGGAGTTGGTCCTGAAGATATCGATTTAGTCGAGTTGCATGATTGCTTTGCTACGGCTGAAATGCTTCATTATGAAAATCTTGGCCTTTGCAGCGATGGTGAAGCAGGAAGAATGATTGATGAGGGAGAGGTAGCCTTAGGAGGCAAAGTTCCAGTGAATGTTTCTGGTGGACTACTCTCAAAAGGACATCCTTTAGGTGCTACTGGAATAGCAAATATCTACGAGGTTTGTACTCATCTAAGAGAAGAAGCTGGGGACAGGCAAGTAGAAGGAGCTAAATTAGGGCTTACTCATGTAATAGGTCTTGGTAGTGCTTGCGGAATACATATATTAGAAAAAGTATAAATAACTAAACATCTTTCATGATTTTAGGTGTGGTCAGTGACACTCACAACCGTGTCGATCATATAAAGAAAATAGTCAATATATTTAATTCTAATGGAGTTGATTATGTCATCCACACTGGGGATATAACTCAAGCAAAAAGCCTAGAGCAATTTTCCCATTTGAAAGCTAAACTAGTAGGGGTCTTCGGCAACAATGATCTTGAAGAAGAAGGACTTGAAGAAATTTGTATTAAACATGGATTTGAATTTCAATTACCCCCTTTTGTTGTTAACTTAGATAAAAAGAAAATTGCCATATTCCATGAACCTGAAACTATAGAAAGTTTCATGGATAAGGAAGACAACTTAGATCTTATTCTGCACGGCCATACACACAGATTTAGACTGGAAGAGATCAATGAAGTAAAAATCTTTAACCCAGGTGAGTGCGCTGGTTCTCTAAAGGGCAAAAATGCAGTAGGTATAGTTAATTTAGAGGATATGGAAATTAAAAGAATATTTTTTTAATTTTTATAAAAATAAAAGTAATTATTAGATTAATTGGTATAGTCAAAACTAGAACTCTTAGACTTCTAAAAGAAAGATTGCGTTCAAGAAATAAATCATAAACAAAAACGAAGGTTGCAGGAGCAAAGCTTGCTGATCCTAACTCTACTGTTGAGGGACTTATAAGTATTGTTAATAAAACGACGAACAAAAATAACTTGATCCTTTTAGAAAATAAATTAGATATTAAATAAACTAAAATAAAACTGGAAAGAAAATAGATTGTCCAAAACATAGCTTTAGTTAGGTTAATCTAGCTAACAACTCAGTAAAATGGGGTTTAAGCAATTCTTTTCTCCAATCCTTTAAATCATTTAAAGCTGGATCAAGTCCATCCTTAAAAACCTTTTTTAAAAAAACCCTTTGAGATTTTTTAGATAAAAGCATTGTTGAATTTATTTTATAATCTTTTGCAATTCTATTTACTCTTTTTGATAAGGCTTTAAGTAGATCTTCTTCTTCATCTTTACCTATACTAACCTTCTTAATAACCTTGTCTTCAAAAGTATTAGATAAAGCCTGATCAAATTGACGGTTTTCTAGTTCTTCGTCAATCCAGATAACTTTAGATGTTTCCTCTAATTCTAATAATTGTGACTTGTAAATCTTTATTAAATATTGGACATCAGTAGCTGCATAATTCAATTGCGACTCTTTTAGTGGTCTTTTAATCCAATTAGATCTTGTTTCTTTTTTTTCAATAGAAACTCCAAACAACTTAAACACTAAATCTTGGTATCCAATAGAATAGACACCTCCTAAAAATTCATTTGCTAACTGAGTATCAAAAATATTATTAACTTTCTCATTAGTCCAGGAGTGCAAAGCATCTAGATCCTCCCTACAAGAATGAAAAATTTTTTTTACTTTATTTGATGAAAGGAAGTTGCAGTAATCTTTATATTTACCTATAAGTATGCAGTCTATTATAAAAGTTTCCTCTCCATTGCTTACTTGTATGAGTGAAAGCTTTATATCATCCTTTCCTTGTCTTCTAAACTCTGTATCTACTGCAACAAAATCTAGAGCTAGGAGCTCTTGATCAAGTTCTTTCAGGTCCTTACTATCTTCAATTAAATGAAACATTGTATGGTGCCCGGGGCCGGACTCGAACCGGCACGAAGTTTCCTTCGAGGGATTTTAAGTCCCTTGTGTCTACCAATTCCACCACCCGGGCTAATCATGTATCTTGTCTAAAGCCAATAATAACTTAAGACTCCTTATCTGATAACGAATAAAAATCTCTGGAGGCTGGGGTCGGAATCGAACCGGCGTCCAAGGATTTGCAATCCTCTGCATAACCACTCTGCCACCCAGCCTCTATCAACATTGCAATTTTAGATTCCTTTATTACTCTTAGATAGATGAATCAAATCTTTAAGTCCTGTTTGGGGCTTATATCCTGAGATAGTTTTCTTAAGTAATTCATATATTCTTTCTTCGTCTCTATTGCTAAGAGCTTTATTAAACTCTTCTATTAGACTCTCTAATTCCTTCCAACTAATGCTTTCTTCTTCAGCTTTATATATTAGCTTATGAGGTGTTTTAGTAGAATCATTTCCTATAAGTAATTCCTCATAAAGCTTTTCTCCATCTCTTAGTCCAGAAAATATTATTTCAATGTCTCCTTCTTTAGTTTCTGGATTATATGGCTCTAAACCGCTGAGTTTAATCATCTTCTCTGCCAACTGAAAGATTTTTATTGGTTCGCCCATATCTAAAAGGAATACTTCCCCGCCCTTCGCTAATGAACCAGCCTGTATAACTAGCTCTGCTGCTTCTGGAATAGACATAAAATACCTCACTACTTCTGGGTCTGTTACAGTAACAGGGCCTCCTTTTTCTATTTGCTCTCTAAATAAAGGAACTACAGAAGCAGAAGAGCCTAGTACGTTTCCAAATCTGACCATGGTGAACTTTATATCTAGACCATTATTATTTTTTTGCTCTCTTTCAGATAAAGATTGAAGTATTAATTCAGATAATCTTTTTGTTGCACCCATATAGCTAGTAGGCCTTACTGCCTTATCTGTCGAAATTAAAACAAAAGTCTCCACCGAAGATTCAATTGCAGACAGCGCACAATTCAGAGTTCCAATGACATTATTTTTAAAGCTTTGTAGGGTATTCATCTCAACCATAGGAACTTGCTTATAAGCAGCAGCATGATAGATAGTATTTACTTGAAAGGTCTGACAAACTTCCTTAATTCTCTCTTTATCAGTTACATTTCCTAAAATAGTTCGAATGTCAGAAGAAGAAAAGTTATTTACTAATTCTTGCTCAATTGAATATAGAGAAACTTCGGACATTTCATATAAGATTAGTAGCTTTGGTTTTATTTTTAATATTTGTCTACATAACTCTGACCCAATAGAACCCCCTGCTCCTGTTACCATTACAACCTTTGATCTTATATTGCTTGAAAGAAGCTCTTGATCTGCCCTTACAGGTTCTCTTCCCAATAAATCTGCTACTTCTAAAGGTTTTAAGTCTGTTATAGAAACTTTTCCTTGTGCTAATTCTGCAACACCAGGTAAAACTCTAACCTTCACAGGAAGATCACCAATGCTTGAAACAATTCTGCTTATCTCATACCTTTTTGCTGATGGAATAGCTATAAGAACTTCAAGAATATTTTTTCTTTTAATTAATTTAGCTAGCTTAGAAGGACTAAGGACTTTTATTCCATTTAAAAAATTACCCTGCAAAGACTTATCTTCATCAATAAACGCAATAGGTTTCAATTCACTGCTATGTCTTAAAGCAGAAGAAAGTTGTCTTCCCGCAGCTCCTGCTCCATAAATAATTACATTTGAAGAAACGAACTTCTCTAATAAGAAGGAACTAGCTGAAAGTCTAATAGTAGAAATTAAAGTGATACAAAGAAGCCAAAAGAAAAAGAAAAGAGTTAAGGAGTAAAATTCACCTTGTATTAAAGAATTAATAAAGTAGCTTATAAAAGCTAAAAGAGTTACCCCTTTTACAATGCTCCATAGTTCTGTAAATCCCATAAATCTTATAATGGATCTGTAGAGATCAAAAAAGATAAATACAGGAAGAGCGATTATTATAGAAGTCATATAAAGACTAAGATATTTACTATCCAATGAGTACAAATTCTTCTGTTCTAAGGAGAGAGCAACCCACAAACTAATAAATATCAAGAACAGATCAGTGACAATAATTAAGGATCTTTTCTCAAGATTGCTTCTAGAAACTAGAAAATTTATTGCTCTATTCATAAAAGATAATTTAGGTCTTACTCTTCTTGTCAGGCATCCCTGCTCTTAAATAATAGACTAAAAAGAGAATAGGTAAATAAGCTAATAAAAGAGAAGATAATCCATCTATTATTTTTAAGCCAACAAGAGAAGCTATAGGGAGAAGCCAAAGGACGTTTATAGTTAATAAAACTAAGGTGGTCTTCGAATGAGAATCAAATAACCTAGATAATTTTTGATAAGCGTGTAATGAATGGGGTAGGTAGAATTTGTCTTTTCTTAGAACTCTAACTACTAGAGTATAAGTTGAGTCTACCAAGAAGATACCAAGTAAGATTAACCATGACCAAAATAGTTCTGGATTTATTTGCGAAGTCTTAATGGAGATAAGAGCTATTAAGATACCTAAAAAACTACTACCTACATCACCTAAAAAGATTACTGACTTAGGAAAATTAAAAAATAAGAACCCAAAGACTGAAGCAGAAATACTTATAAGAATGAAAGTTAGACTTAAATCAGAAAGGATAAAGTATGCAAAAACAGAGAATACAAGAAAAACAAATATTGCCTGTATAGAGGCTAATCCGTCTATACCATCCATAAAGTTATAAAGATTTATAAACCAAACAATATAAATAGAACCTATAAAGTATCCCCAAATACCCAAATTTACTGTGGTACCAAATAAATCTATAGAATTAAACCCTCCTACTAAGAAAAGCCCCAGTAAAGCACAAAAGAAATGAACAGCTATTCGGATAAGAGGCCTAACTTCAGAGAAATCATCTATAAAACTCACTAAAGCTACTATAAGACCCGGGATGAGGAAGAAAAGGAATTCTTCTTCTTCAATTAAATTAGAAAATAAAAAGAAAGTAAGAGAAATACACAAAGATAATATTACTGCTAAACCTCCACCTTGAGGTTTAGGATCTTTATGTGAACTCCTTAAATCAGGCTTTACTAGTAGTTCCTTTGATAATAAATACTCCTTTAACAAGAAAGTTAAAAGGAAGCTTAATAATGAAATTGAGGCTAATAGCAAAAAATTATCTATGGTATCCATTTCTTATAATATTACTCTATTAAATATAATCCCTTAAATAACTCTTTGACATTTCATCTAAACCTTTTTCTAAAGTCTGAATTGGTTCCCAGTTCAAGAGTTCTTTATTCTTTTTTGTATCTACTTCAAGGGAATCTAATAACCTATTTACTAAACTTTTCTTTCCAATTAATAAGAGAAAATACCTTAATAATTTCTCTGGAAAAGGAATGAAGAAAGGTTTCCTAGAAATAAGTTGCATAGATAAGATTCTGACTAATTTAGAAATAGTAACAGCCTCTTGATCACTTACAATAAAAGTTTCATTTGCTGCCTTAGGGTGCTTGATGCATGTAAGAATAAAGTCTACTAAATTAGTTACTGATACAAAGTCTCTTTTATTACTTATATTTCCCAAAGGCAAAGGAAGACCTTTTTTTATCCATGTCATCAAATTAAGTAAATTTGACTTTACACCTGGCCCATAAACTAATACTGGTCTTACTATAACTACTTCAATATTTGATCCATTAGAATACCTAATCAAGGCTTTTTCTACTTCATGCTTTGTTTCAGCATATGCATCTTGAGGATTAGGCTTATCATTAGAATTAAAAGGTTTAGAAGAAGTGCTATGCTCACCATTTACTTTAATTGAACTTAAAAAAATAAATCTCCTGACGTCAGCATTAATTGCATGTTTAACTAAGTTTAAAGTACTGTTGAGGTTATTTTCTTTATACTCTTCCTTGCTAGCTAATTTATGAGCTGTACCAGCCAGATGAATTACTGAATCTACGTCTTTTAATAGATTAGACCAGTCCGTTGTTGAATTAATTTCTAGCTCCTTAGTACCATCACCTTCCTTTATTTTCTTTCTCGAGACTTTCAGAACATCAAATTCATTCTTAGTTTCTAGAAGATTACTTAACTGCACTCCAATAAAACCACTAGAACCTGTAATAAGAACTTTTTCTCTCATGATCTAAGGAGGTCTGAGTAAATTTCTAAATGTCTAGACACAATTCTTTTTATGGAGAATTCTTTTTCTGCGAGCTGCCTACTCTTTATACCCATGTGTTTTAGCATATCTTCGTCTTCTATGATTTTTTGAATTTTATTAGCCAGATCTAGAGAATTTTTTGGTTCTACTAAAAAGCCATTCTTTCCATCCTCTACAGCTTCCCTGCAACCCGGGACATCGCAAGTAACAATTGGTCTCCCGCAAGCTGCTGCTTCTTGTAGAACTTTTGGAAAGCCTTCTCTATACGAAGGCAAGACAACAACTGTAGAGTCTGCAAATAATCTACTAATATCTTCTCTATAACCCAAGAAATCTACATCCCCTCTATCCTTCCATTCATTTATTATCTTTTTATCTAATTTTGAAGCATAAGAAACATCATTTTCACCTATAAAATTAAATTTAGCTTCACTTCCTCTTGTATTTAAAATACTAGCTGCTTCAAAGAATTCCATTATGCCTTTATCTTTTTGCATTCTAGAAGCCATAGAAATTATTTTTTTTCCCTTTGGGATGTCTGAAAAATAAAATTCATCTAAATTTACACCAGAACCTTTTATTAGCTCAATCTTTGAGTTATCTAGACCGGTAAGATTTTGTAGAAGAAATTTATCATCTTTGTTCTGGAAAATAACTCTTATTTTCTTTGCTTTAAAAGCTAACTTATAAAGAAAGGAGATAAAGGAACGAAATATCATAGCTTTTAGTCCTTCCTGTATAAAACTAAAACCTAAACCTGGTACGGCAAAAACAACCCTAATTTTTTTAAAAAAGGAAGCAATAATGCCACCATAAAGTACAGGTTTTATTGTAATTAGATGAATTAAGTCAGGGTCAACATCTCTAATAACTTTATGAATAGATAAGAAGGTTAGAATTTCTTTAAAAGGATTTCTACTTGACCTAGACAAGCTTATAGAATGGATTTTTATGTCTTGTAAATCCCTGTCTATGGCTTCACTCTTTGGACAAGCTAAATGTATCTCATAGCCTTCTTTTTTTGCAGCCAAAGCAATATCTAGCCTATGAGAAATAAAAAAATTTAGATCATTAACTATATAAAGAATTCTATCTAGCATATTAGCTAATGAAGTTTATTTCTAACTATCTTCATTTTTAACGTAAAAAAAATTAATAATAAGAGCAGATCTGCTCTTATTATAATCTTATATCGGAATCTTCTACCTGAAAGATATTCTTTAGGTCATAGAGTATGTGGTCATTTTTACCGAAAGATCTTATTTCATCTACTCCCATCTTTATAAACTGATCGTGGGAAACTGAGATTAATATCCCTTCATATTGATCTATAGCTGGGTACTCAATTAATTTAAAACCATATAGGTCTTGAGTTTCTTTGGGTGAGGCCCAGGGGTCATAAACTTCCACAGTCAAACCTTTTTCTTTTAAATATTTATATATATCTATTGTTTTATTATTTCGTAAATCAGGACAATTCTCTTTGAAAGTGATGCCTAGAATAAGAACCTTTAAATTAGAAGTGAGTTTTGCATGTCTTTCAGTTAAACACTGAATAAATTTGTTCGCTACGTAAATACCCATTTGATCATTTAATTTTCTTCCTGAAAGAATAACTTCAGGTAAATAACCCAAAAGCCTAGATTTATAAGTTAAATAGTAAGGATCAACTCCAATACAATGCCCTCCTACCAATCCAGGTTTAAATGGAAGAAAGTTCCATTTAGTCTGGGCTGCTTCTAGAACCTCAGAAGTATCCAACGACATTTTGTCAAAAATAATTGCAAGTTCATTTATTAAAGCTATATTTAAGTCTCTTTGAGTATTCTCAATTACCTTTGCAGCCTCAGCTACTTTTATGCTTGAAGCTCTATGAGTCCCAGCTTCTATTATCTCGCTATAAACGTTATCAATTAAAACTGAGGATTCAGGAGAAGATCCAGAAGTTACTTTAATTATTTTAGTTAACGTATGTTCTTTGTCACCAGGGTTTATCCTCTCTGGACTATAACCAACAAAAAAGTCTTGATTAAACTTTAAACTTGATTCTTTCTCCAAGATAGGAACACATTCTTCTTCAGTTGCTCCAGGATATACTGTAGATTCAAAAACAACTATATCTCCTCTTTTTATCAAGGAACCTATAAGCGTGCTTGCTTTTAGAAGTGGGTTTAGATCAGGTTGATTATCTTCGTCTATTGGCGTTGGGACTGTAACTATAAAAAAATTACATTTCTTTAGATCATTTACTTCACTAGTAAAAGTTAAATTTTTGGAGTCTTCTATTTCTCTTTTACTTATTTCTAAAGTTTTATCTATACCGTCATTTAACTCTTCAATTCTTCTTTTGTCTATGTCAAAACCTACTACAGATCTCTTCTTGCCAAACTCTACAGCTAAAGGAAGACCTACATAACCTAAGCCTATAACAGCTATTTCTATTTTTGAGATATCTTTCATAAGAGTCTTATTTCTTAAGTCGTCCTGATAAGTGCCACGCTACAGTTTCTTTAATACCTTCAGCAATTTTATGGGTAGGTTGATAACCAAAGTGCTTGCTTGCTTTGGAAATATCAGCAAGGGAATGCTTAATGTCTCCCTCTCTAAAGTCTTTATAAATAGGTTTTACCTTCTTAAATTTAGGATCTAAATTTAAGAACTCATCTTGGATAAGCTTAAAGAGTCTATTTAAAGAAGTCTTTTCCCCTACAGCTACATTGTAAACTTGATTAATAGATATTGGTTTCTTGCAAGTGGAAGCTAAAAGATTAGCCTGAACAGCATTTTTTATATAGCAAAAATCTCTGCTAGTTTTGCCATCTCCGTTTATATTTATTGTCTTACCTTTTTTCATCGCATCTATCCATTTAGGAACAACAGCCGCATAAGCACCATTGGGGTCCTGAGAAGGTCCGAAAACATTAAAATACCTTAATCCAACAGAATTTATACCATATACTTTATTAAAGACATCTGCATACATTTCGTTGACTCGCTTTGTAACTGCATATGGAGAAAGAGGGTTGCCTATGATATTTTCTTTTTTTGGTAGAGCCTTATGATCTCCATAAGTAGAACTGCTAGCAGCATATAAAAATCTTTTTACTTTAGACTCTTTAGACGCATAGATCATATTTAAAAAACCTTCGATATTTGATTTATTAGTATTTAAAGGATCTTTTATAGAGCGAGGAACAGAACCCAAAGCAGCTTGATGTAAAACAAAATCAATATTCTTAACAGATCTTTTACAAATATTAAAATCTGTAATATCTCCTTCTATAAAACTAAAATTCTTCCATTTATCTTGGTGAGTATTTTTCCTTAAGTTATCTAAGTTTTTTTTATGTCCAGTAGAAAAATTATCTAAACCAATTACATTTTGATTAAGATTTAACAACTCTTCTAGAATACTAGAACCTATAAATCCTGCAACACCAGTAATCAACCACCTTTTGGGGTTTCTTTTTAAAGAGCTTCTTAAATTCTGATAAGTTTTATTAGTCATTCTTGTTTATTTTTTTACTAAAAGGTGAAAGTATAGACCCAATTACGTAACCTGGGGCTTTAACACAATCTAAGAATAATCCTAATAGACCAACTTGTAACCACTTAAATGG